>Ga0134125_10000983_pt1 | contig 36293 bp, 18 predicted proteins | sample KB31751_FD_96464 | JGI IMG/M metagenome (GOLD analysis project Ga0134125, IMG submission 96464) | Terrestrial soil microbial communities with excess Nitrogen fertilizer from Kellogg Biological Station, Michigan, USA - KB3-175-1 | ecosystem: Environmental > Terrestrial > Soil > Unclassified ...
AGAAGTATCTCTCCAGATACATCGGGGCGAGCGTGTAGCGTTACTCGGAGCAAACGGTTCCGGCAAATCGACTCTGCTTCGACTGCTTGCCGCATTACGTTTTGCCGATAGCGGGAGCGTCTCGTTTTTTGGAGAAGAACTAACCGCCGCGCGTCTGGAAAACTCGGGCGCCTTCTTCGAGTTCCGCCGCCGTACCGGAATTGTTTTCCAAAATTCGGACGTTCAATTGTTCAACCCCAGCGTGTTTGACGAGGTGGCGTTCGGCCCTCTTCAACTCGGTTTGCCTCGCGATGAGATCCGCCGGCGTGTTGAACACACACTTTCCACAATGGGAATTGCCGCACTTTCTGACCGGCCGCCGCATCGCCTGTCCGGTGGAGAAAAGAAGCGCGTTGCGCTCGCATCAGTCCTTGTACTCGATCCCGATGTGCTGCTGCTCGACGAGCCAACGGCCGGGCTCGACCCGAGCAGCGCCGCTCAAATGATTGAGTGGCTGTCTTCCTGGAAGAACACGCAAAAAACAATCGTGATCGCAACGCACGATTTGGACGTGCTCGAAGAGATCGCCGACCGTTGCTGTGTACTCTCGTCGGGACGGCTGATCGCCGATTACGAACCGCTGCCGTTGCTCCACGATATCGCGCTGTTGGAACGCGCATCGCTAATTCGCCCTCACCCACACACGCATGGCGCGCAGACGCTTACGCCGCATCCTCACGTGCACCGCCACGAACCGTAGTTATTGCGGCGAAGTCGATCCGGACCCCGTCGCGGAACCAGGGCTGCTACTTGGGGACGACGATCCGCGTCTGTGGCGGTGCTTTTTAGACTTCGTTGAAGTATTACCGTTTTGTCCCGAGTTGCCGGACTGCGCAGAACCATTCGAGCCGCTCGCGGTTCCGGATTGGCCTGACTTGCCGGACCGGCCTGACTTGCCCGATTGAGCGCTACCGTTCGCCGAACCGGATCCACTTCCACTTCCCGATCCACTTGATCCGCCCGACTGCGGCAACGGAACACCCATCGCAATCAGCGGGAAACTAATTGCCGCAAAAAGTACCGCACGAAATGTCTTCTTCATAAGGATCACCTTTGACAGATAACTTCATCAAGTTAGAGGCTGGTTTCCAGCGAAGATTACGGCGCGCGCGGCGCTGAAGGACTCGATAAATTACGCTGTTGAACAGACTACCTTGGTGCCCGGGGGATTGTCGGACTCGACTGGAAGGCCGCGGACCTAGCCCTTCTTCTTTCCATCATCGCCGGATGCTCTTGAAATACATACCGCTGTGCGAAGTACACGTCGCCCTCGTTCGCAATTAAGCGCAAGCCCCCCGCCCTAGATTTTGCGTCAAACGACAGCGGCTCGAAGAGCATTGATCAACTCGTCGTCGATCTCGTCCGAGGTGCCCATACCGCGCGCTTCGCGAAAGCCTTGCGCGGCCGCGCGCGTGAGCTTGCCTACAAGGCCATCGACCCCGCCCGGATTAAACCCCAGGTAGGACAGCAACATCTGCGCTGTGCGAACCGTAATATCCGGCAGAGGTGGATGCTGGTATCGCTGGAAGGCTGCAGCCAGCTTCGAGTCGTAGAGATTGCGCGCGAAATCGGGACCGTTGTAGCCGCGGGCGAAGGAAGTCCAGTCCTGCGCCGCCAATGGGCGGTCGAGGCCGCTCGCCTTCAGAAAGTATGCCATCGCCATTAACTGGTCATCTTCGGATTCCATGTTCTTTTGCACCATGGCTTCCACGCTGTCATAGCCGGCCTTATCAAAATTGAAGCCCATAATTTGGCCAAGGCCCCACGATGCGCTCTTAAGCGCGGCCGTGCGGTCAAGCTGCGCGGCTTTTGCTAATCGGTTGTATTCGGCGGAACCATAGCCGTAGCCGCCTGGAATGGGATTACTGATATCGGGGTATTGAGCGTCGAATTTGCCGCCGGTTTGCTTGCTGAAGATGTGCCGTTCAAAAAGAATGGTCGGTCGGCGATCCGCAAGACATCCGCAGCCACTTGTTTCGACTGTCACGACGGCCAGCAGTTGTGGGAGCCTCACATTCAACCTGTCCAGAACAGCAAGAATGCCTTCGCGCGTGGCGGGTGCGCCGATGCCTTGGAAATCCATAATTAACCCGTTTTCGAAGTAGTCCTGAGATTATATAGCGGCTATCCTATGCAGCCTTGAAGAAAACTGATCATATTTGGCGCCCTATGCAAGCCCGCCCGAAAACTCCGTGGCGCCAGGGCCCCTGCCATTTTCCTCCACTTTACGCAGCTTTACCGAAAGCTCACGAAGTTCGATGCGATAGTGCACTCGACCGGTACGTTGGACAGGCCGACCCATTGAACAGGCCAGCGAAATTTATCGATCCGAATATGGGCAGCTAAGCGCTAAGAAGCGAAATAAACGCTAAGAGCCGACCCAGATCCTTGTTGCCATGGGGCCCAATCGTCTTGACGATCGATGTGAATCAATCGTCTTCGGTAGTAGAAGGCATTGGCGGCGCCGGCGCGATCAGCTACGAAATCCGAAACAGTACGGGAAAGAAGAGCTGACCCGCCCGGCTGTGCTTTGGTCAAATGGGCCGTCTCCGATGGCGCAGCGACAAGCTGACCGCTGGCATCGGTCGGCGCAGTTCGCCGCAGTTCAACATCAACGGCGATAACGTCTTTAAAAGCAGCCTGCTGCTCGGCACTTAGCTGATCGAAAAAGCGAAGAGGCGGACAATCGATGTCTATTTTCCACGCTTTGACACCCTGGGTTGCTCCATCCAGGATCATGTTAAGCAGGGCGTCACTATCCGGAACCGGCTTAGGATCGACTAAGGCAATATTCCACCCGTTTGCCACCAGATCAGAATCCGCAGCCTGAAGAGTAACGGCAAGTTTCCCTCCGGACTCAATGGTCACTGGAAATGTTATTCCAGTGGGCGCAGCTTTGGACCAATCGGTAACCGCCCCGTGCAAGCCAATTTGGAGCGCAGAACACTGCACATCGTCGAGCTTCATCGGTAGCTGCGCTGTGTTCTGGACCTCGAGAGTCGCACTCGCTGGGGTGGGAGTAGACGGATCTGCTGCTGGGACCGACAAGGTTGAAGTTTTCCAAACCGGAGACATTGGCGCAAGGTTTCGCGTAGTGAGCGACACAGGAATTGGAAGCGAAAACGGCTGATCTCCCGGTTGACTCAACTGAAGAACTACCTGCCCGCCGATTTCGGTTTTCCGCAGCCTGTCCAGAAGGAAACCTAGAAACTCAGTATTGCCTTCGTATATCACGGAAAAACCGTTGATGGGATCGATTAGCGCCTTGTCATCCGCGGAATGGCCGGCGAACATCTGCCCGATATTGGCGAGCGATTCATCCGCAACAAAGGAAGCCCCTTGGTAGCCGCCCATCATCAATTGAGCAAATACGATGCCATATTGATTTCGAAGGGTGGCGCGAAGCGCATCTAAACGGACAGGATCGAAATCAGGCACAACCTGCATGGTGCACCGCACCTTATATTGCTGAGGATCGTTGCTTGCTTCCGTCCCGCTCAGCAATATCAACTCGATTGCCGGACGGCCGGAATCAGGGTCAACTTTAAGGCGATAAGCATCAGGCGTACAGTAAACAACGTCCATGACCGGCGTTGGAAGGTAGTAGCCAGTTGAGCCAGAAGAATTGTCGGCCTTACTGGTGCGCCAGGGAACCAACGTATAGTCTTGATCAGCCGCTGAATAAATTGGCCGGTTATATGCTGTTTCCTTCGGATATGAAGCTGGGAGCGTGCGGACGATCGTAATTGTTTTTGTTACCGGGACGGGTGGCGGAGGCGTATTTACGATGTTGACGATGGAATGAAGCACTTCCTGCTGTCTCATGACGCTTTGAACATTGAGAGCGGCGAGAGGTGCTCCATCGGCGGCGGCTGCGAACGGCCTTATTCTATTCGGAAGAACATAAATCGGTCTGATCGGGTACGGGCGGATTACTACGGGCGTCGGCGGTGGCTCTGATTGCGGTACGAGTTGTGTCCAACCAAACTGAAGCGTGACGATCCATTGAGCTGTATCCGGTGTTTTCATGGCGTGGATAATCACATCAGCCTTATCGACCGGTATCTTTGCGTCTGCTGTGATGCTGAACGCGGAGGCGCTTAGGTCGCCGCTTGTATTTGGAGTCTGAGCGGGGCTATCAAACGTAAGAAATTGATCGGGAGCCGGCCCATACTTTAGTTGAACGCTACCGACGCTAACAGTGAATGGAACTGAATTTGCAATGCGCAGGGCGGGGTCTTCCTCGAAAGAGACGAGCAGGTGGAGTTCGCCGTCCACCTGCACAAAGCGGACGTTGGGTCCAGGAAAAGGTTCGCCAAGATAGGAAACCTTAACGTAAGGGCGACAGAATAGCTGGGGCGTTCCGTCTAAGTTATAGCCAAGGCCATCAGTGGACGGTTCGACCGGCGATGTCGGTCGAACCTGCATCCCAATGACGGTATTGTATTTTTGATACGCGAGAAGAACGGAATCATCCTTTTGCTGGGCAATTACTCGCGTAGCGAGCGCCGAGTTTACATTGAGCCGCTTGACGAGTTCCATTGATAATCCTTACGGCACCAACATCTCAAGCAATAGCGTTCCCGTGCTTTTCTGGAGTTGGTCATCTCCGGCCGGAACATTAACCGGCTGTCTGTTGGCCGCGGGCAACGGGACAAAGGTTGCCCGATAAGAATACGAGCGATTTGTTACCGCAAACGCTAGGACATCGACAGATGTGATTGGTTGATCTTTGGTCAGCCTTAGATCATTTATCTGGGTGAATTTGTGATCGTCGTCGTTATACACAACGCGAACCAAAACGGTTCGCCAGGCGTTCCAATCGATGCCGCCACCATCTACGCCGAGGCTAAATTTGTACCGCTTTGCCTGGAAAGTCGGCACGTCGTCATTTGGTCCCACTGTCTTGGAGTCGAAGACCTCGAACTGGCCATCTTTGTACGAAACCGAGTACGTGTAGGTCAGGTTTTGCGACGCGTTAGCTGAAAGAGAGCGAGTATACTCCCATGATCCGGTGGAATTGAATACGTTGCGTACTTCTTCCGGAGGATTTGTACCGTCCTGGTAGCGAACCTTCAGGAAAACCGATTCGACAGTCTGTGGATCGACAACGACGTCGAACGTGCGGCGCAACTTGCCGACCAATTCATCGTGAATGACCAATGAACCGCGAGAATCGTTCTGGTCTTTGAGTCCTTGAACTTCGCGGCCATCCGTGAAGATGTAGCGAATCGAATAGCGATAAGCATTGGATAGGCTGCCATGTTTACTGCAGGTCCACTTTCCCGTGAGTGCTTGCTGAGTCAGATGCACTGAAGCCTTCGCATCGGACTCAGCTTGCGCGCTCGGATACACAAAATCGACGTAGACATCTTTGATCTGTGTCCAATCGACATCGCCGGCTTGCACATCAACTTTGACGTAGCCGAGACGATCGTAGGAGAACGTCAGGGTTCGATCTGAGGTGCCCTTAATATCGATCGGCGGCGGCGATTGAGTCGTGCCGATGTAGTTGATCTGGGCCTTTGCGTCATAAACATCAATTAGCCGCCCCTGCTGGTCGCGAGCTAGCCGGGTTCGAAAAGTAAACGTTTCTTGACCGGTTTTGAAGACGAAGCTGTCGCTTGCTTCGATCCAGTCGTTGACTAATGTGTCGAACTGGCGGTAAGAGACGCTCACGGTAATGTTTGCAATCTTGTCGTTGACGAAATCTGCATTTGTCAATAAGGTAACGGTGAGAACGCGGACTTCTGGACTACCGACGTCGACCACGCGAACCGCTTTTTCGATCTGATCTGGCGTCAGGGTTGCGAGCAACGACGTTTGCGGATAAACCTGGAACGGAACATTCTGAGTTTGATCGAGCGAAAAACCTATATTGGTGTGAGAGCCTTCCTGATAGTCGTTCAGCCAGAGTCTGCTGCCAGGCTTTCCGCCGAGACTGTGAGTAAAGGTGGTTCCAAGGTCTTCATCTTTGATACCTTGTATTTCAAACGGCTTGAAAAGAAGCGCAACAAGCTGATTGGTGATCATGCCGAGGACGGTCTGTTGGAGTTGATTCTTAATGTCCTCAGCTTTGGGATCGGAGTCCGGAATTCCATAGTCATCCCAACGGATCTCGATAGAGCGATTGTCCACAAGATCTTTCGTCAAGGCCGAGACCTGCGGATAGGTCCAATATTGACCGTTGGCCCTTTCGTATACCTGGGTTCGAGACCGAGCTTCTCGGTAGACGGTGTCGGCGTTTGCGGTGACACTGACGCGAAGCGCCGGAGTGCGTGAATAAGTCGTGATGTCGTATTGGATCATCGCCTGAAGTGGAAAATCGGACGGGCCGGAGCTTTGACTCGCGTTTTCATCAGGCTTCAAGGACTTATAGAGCAGTTGAGCGCCTTCAGTGCCGAAAGTGGCCCAGAGACTTGCGGAGTTAGATCCTACGAGCGTTGGATGACCGGCCGGGCTTGAAGCGCGTTTGAAGGTTGGCCCAAGCCCTTCGAGCATTTGGAGCGTAACAGTGCCGGCCGTCCACTTCTCTACGTAGCCGACCATTGGTTCGGCACGTGTCGTCCATACTTTGAATAAGGTGTTGTATTGGCTGGGAACCTTCATTTCCGCCTTTAGCAGATCTGACAAATATAACCGGATCTCAGCCATGTCAGTCTCTTCAATGCTCATGTCGACGGTGAAGTTGAGCGCTCCCAATTGACTCTCAACTGGTTGTCCGGCCGGCGCGCTCGCATATGCAATATCGATGTTCCGCGAAAAAAGAGTGAAATCAAATAATGGCGTTCCTGTTTTTTCATCGTTTGCGATACGCGGGCGATCGGGGATCAAATAGAAGCGATGCGGATCGGCGTGGTCTCTAAAAATATCTACGTAAGAAACCTTGGGCGCTCGTCCCGGGCTGCAGAATTCTGTAAGCATACATTCCTCTTCGCTAAAGTGTGATGTAGATCGTGGATTGGTTGGCAGCAAGGCTGGTGGTACGTGTTGTCGGGACCTGACCATGCCGCATGAATTGGACCGAGACTTGAAGGGGGTCAGTCTGACTCACTCCGGGAAGAACCACCGAAGCTTGCGTGCGATTAGAGCGCAGTAGAACAGAGCTTGACGGCGATGATGGATTGGTCAGATCGAGCCCAAACGTCACTTGAATCGCCAGCAAATCGTTGTTGGTGAAGATAGAGGGATCTTCAAGCAACATTGCAGTTGCGACGCGGAATCGGCTTTGACTCAATCCGACGAAGGGCTCATCAAGAAGGTAGTGTTGCGTTGGACCCATCATAGGTTCGCCGGATTGCATCACAAATCGAGCTGTTCCGTCCCATTCCTTCACGTCGCCCGCGCGAAGATGAATGTCGAAGTTGCTCTTGGGACCGCCTGGTTTGAGATGAAGCGTGGCTTTTTCGACTACACCGTCTTTGTGGGTGTATTCAGCATCAAAAAGTATTTCGGTGACCAGCCCGTTTGGATCGGAAATCTGCGGTGAGATCCGTAGAATCTGATCGGATGGCTCGTTAACGATGACTTCCTTGTCTATCAGCCCGGCTTTCTCAACAACCGTCGATGTGTCCTGGAAGAAGAATTCCTCGCGGACATAGTAATTGGGCTGCGCGGGATTAGTTGGAAAGACATTGACAATTTCCCGAGTGTTGGCGACAGAGAGTAGAACCGTATGGCCTTCATCGTTTGGACTAGCAGCGACTCTCGCCTGAACCTGCTTGACAGTGTTGTCGTTGAATTGCAACTGTCCGGCCACGACTTCGACCGGAATCACGGGTGAGTGACGAGCCAGATCGACGGTGATCGAGCGCTGCGTCACATCCTTGAAAAGAGGTGACTTAACTGTGCGGTTTGCGCTTCCGACAATTTTGTCGGCGTCATATACGAATTCAACTTGATAGTTAAAAGACTGCGTCCCCTCGTCGTCGGCAAAGAATTGCACCTGTCCAGAGGTGTGATCTTTATCTAACCGGATAGTTAACGATTCTCGCGGTTCACCATTGGGGTTCTGTCCGTAGGTGATGAAGACAGTCGCGGTAACGATGCTATGCGTAGCGAAATCGAAACCCGCATTTGCTTGGATAACGAGAATTTTGAACGGTCCTTGGCCCAACGCTACCCGTGTGATTTGCTTTGCAGGATCGAAGGCCGCCCCCATCAGATCGTGCGACAACGCGCCATTCGGGTTGCAATTTCGAGTGACGGCCTGAGTGCGATTAAAGGCAAAGGTTCGCTTCACTTGTTGCGACTCGCTGATCTCGCGCAGGCTATAGCCAACCAATGGCCCATTTGTTTTGGGAACAGTGAGAGAGATGCCGCTGCTCGTTTGAGGGGCTCCGAACGTAATGGATAACGGTGCGGTATCACCCTGTGCCGGCAGCATTTGAGTAACTGGGCCGCCTATTTTTGTGGCTGTGGCTCGGAAATAGTATTCAAGGACTGTGCCATTGCTTTCTCCAGCAACGCGCGTTGTATACGTACGCGATCCTGCCGCCGGCGTCGGCGTGGGTGATGGCGATGGACTCGGAGACGGCGAAGGACTAGGTGATGGCGATGGACTCGGCGAGGGTGATGGTGATGGAAGCGGTGCGTCGGGCGCTGTTGCCACACCTGCCGCGGCAGCCATGCTGAGGTTTGCAGCAGCGGGAGGAGCATTTTGCGTCTGAGTGCCGGTTGTTCCTGGGCTTGGCGCCGGAGTGGGCGAGGGATTTGGCGTCGGGTTTGGGGTGGGGGTCGGAGTTGGAGTTGGCGTCGGAGTTGGAGTTGGCGTCGGAGTTGGAGTCGGTATGGGCGTTGGAATTGGCGTGGGGTTCACCACACCCGTTTGCATCCCGACTTCCCGAAACGCGGTGCCTGAATTCTTTGTGCGTATATAAAGTTTGGCGTCGGTGATGGTCACCGCTGCTGCTGGTTCGACGAGAAGCGACATGTCGATTGCCGCGCCAGCAGCAGGACTCGCCGGTGGCGTATAGGTTAGCTTTAGGTCAGTGCCGACAGTGATCGGACTACGAGACGAGTCGCCGCTAGTAAGAAATTGGTTCGAACCGCTCTGGGTATTTAGGGCTGACGTGGCACTGTCGGGCAACGCACGATAGTCAGGCGTTGGAACCGGAACTGGATCGAACATCGCGGAACTCATCAGATCTTTGATGAGTTGAAGAATTCCACCCTCGCCTGCGATTGGTGAGTTTGTTGTGGCCCCTTGTCCGGTGTAGTCCACTTCTTTAACCGTGATCTGGCCTTTATTCATCATTTCTTGCGTCATGATGTCAAGATCAGCCTGTGCAATTAGAAGATTGAGGCCAACCCGATTGCGAACGTAGTTAAATGTTTCTTTGAAGTCGATGGTGACTTCGAGGTTATATGCAGGTTGAAGAGCCAAATATTGAAGGTTATAAACGACGACGGCCTGAGGATCTCCACTCTTTCGGAGAGTTTCATATAGAATATTCGCCGCTTTTCCGCTCAGTCGTGCAGAGAATGACGCCGTTTGCCGTCCAAACAGCGACGGCTTCGTCGATCCAGCCACAGTTACTTCAAGGCCTTTAGGAACCTGACTGTTGCTACTGCCGCTTTGACTCAGTAGAGTGAGACTTACATTACCGTCGATGAACGGAACCTGGGCGAGCTTTGGCGAGCCGGAGCCGCTGGCGCTGCTGAGGGCCGACTTTAATTGTTCAACCTGGTTTGGATCAGGATCTAGTTCAACTTCAACCGTTAGAAAACCACCAGCATGATCTGCGGATTGATCAAAGTTGGGTTCGTTTTCTATGTCCTCTGTATAGACAACAAACTGAAGAGCCTTGCCATTATCTGCCACGTGAGCGTGTTCGCTCGGAAGATAATAGAACTGATCGGGATCTGAGAAATCTCTGAAGATTTGGTAGCCCTGAATAGTAAACGAGGGCGGTTCTAATGTCAGCATGCACCCCTCCTAAGGGAACCTTCCGTAACTGCGCAACCAAACAATTCGAATGTGAGTTTGCACGATCACTACCAAACGCAGCATTCGCGTGAACTAGTCTTAGAGGAGTACACTGGCCAGTAAGTTGCAAACTCAAGCGTACCTGCGTGATGTGAATCGATCAACGCAAGCTAGGAGACAATCACTTGCTGACAATTCCCTTCATCTTTACCTACAAAGACATCGTCGTGTTTCCGGACGATGAAGATCCTAACCTGTTCTATGTCATTCCGGGAATGCCACACTTACGCATGGATAGCGGCAAACCTGTATTTAGAGGACTGTTTTGGACCGATGCGGCAGATGGTGCGTCGGGGAGCGTTGCCGGTGTTCGCGGGGCGCTGTTGAACTTTGACGTTAACCTTGCGATCTCTGACGAGAACATGAAAGCGATCGCAGACCAGGTGCGGCAATCAGGCGTACAGCAGGCGCGGCAAGAGCAAATGATGCGTGATGAGCGCGAACGTTTGCAGCGACAAGCGATCGCGCAAGGCCAGAACCCGAACAGCGTAGAGCCCAACGTCCCAGCCGTGGGAGAAGTACGATTTGCATCGGTGATGTACACAGGTGGAAATGTAACGCTGCTCGAAGAAAAGAGCGGTGGCTTCGTTGAGTGGTCGTCGGCTGGTGGCCCACCGAGTCTGATTGGCGATAACAATTCAGCGTTCGCGCTTCGACTAGGGGCAGAAGGCGCGGCCGTTTGGTATCGGGCGCTGCAGCAGGATGCCACCGCAATCGGCATTCGATATGAACTGAAATTCGAAGCTCGATTGCCGAGCCTTCAGATACATGTTTGGGCTGGATCTCATGAGGCGTTTGATTTAGAGCGCAAGGTCGAAAGAACAGTCAGTAATGAAGATCAGGGCTGCAGTGACGCTGACGTTGAGCACGTAGATGTAAAGAGTGTGACGGAACACATGGTCGAAGACGGTTTGGTGAACATTGAAATTATCAAAGGCTCAGCCAAGATCAGCGATGAAGACGTGAGCCAGCTTCGCAATGCCGCGCTAAGCATGATCACAGACCGTGTCAAAGAGATCTTGCAGCACCGTCTACCCGGCCTTACGGACGAAGAGCGGAAGAGCTCGCTGATTGAAATGGCAACGCAGGAATTGACGTCGTTTGCAGAGCTGAGGCTAACGCAAAGAGATGTTATTGAATGGTCTGTCTATCCACAGGCAACGATCACAAATTTTCTTGGGGGGCTTTCCGGCGACGCGAAATCGAAGCTTATGACACTTGTCGACTTGTCAGACCCGATCGTTGCGACACTCGAAATGGATCTGTCAGTTGGCGCACCATGGACCGGAAATCCGAAGATTACCGGTGTGATTGTCGATCTGCTTTATCCGGGCGGTGGTGATGATGCGCGAAAGTCGATTACGTTCCAGGCGAACACACAGCCGCAAACTATCCGTTGGCGCCGCGCAAAAAACGATAGAGGCCTCGTGAATTACACGGCCCATGCGTTTGTTGAAGGTGCGAAGGACGCTATCCCGCTGGGAAGTGGATCAACTAACGGCGACCTTCACATTGAAGTACCATTACTTGGAACATTCGCGGTGAATGCGCGAGCTTTTCCGGATTTGTTTACCGCAACCGGTGGAGGCGCGGAAATCGGCGGAGTTCAGCTCGACTACGAATACAAGACAGACAAGGACCCGGACCACATTGTTGGGACAGTTGTGCTGACGAAAGACGATGCTAACGGGCAAACCATCACAGGAACCACGCTGCGCTTGATTGATGCGCCGATCACGATTACGCCGACGTACCTCCGCAAATCGTCGACGTCGATACCGGGAAAGCCGACGCGCGTGTGGGTGAAGCCTGGTCAAACGATGTTGGTTGAAATTCCCTCACCGTGGCAGGATTCGATTCAGGTCCACTCGCGGGTTCCTCCCGGTGTAACTGGATTGAAGGAAGTGCAGGTCGAACTGCAATATGAAGACACAAACAACCAATTCCGCAGCAGCAGCCGCCTGACATTGGACGATACGAACGAGTGGGACGCCAAAACTTCGCTTGTTGTGCAAGATAAGACGGTGCAGGGCTTCCGCTATCGCTACAGCGTCAAAGGTATAGATCAACTGACAGTTGGACCATGGATTACGGCTGAAGGCGGACAGGACATTGTTCTGCCTGTGATGGGAGTGAATATTCGGACGGACCGTATCAAACTTGGCAGTACCTATTCGGGGTGTTCGTTGAAGATGCAGTACGACGATCCTGATCACAAGTATCAGGCGATTCAAGAGTTCTTTCTTGACGCCAAGACACCAGCTGCGTCATGGCTAATTCCACGGGCCAATCCGAATCTTGATGGCTATTCGTATTCGATGACGCTTTTCAAAGATTCGGGGCAGGATACAACGATCATCGATTTGAAAGGCGAAGGTTCAACGTTGCTGTTGGCCCCGCCGCCCGCGGTAAGTGTCGCCGGGAATTCGTAATATGCTGCTCTACCAACCTCCGTTCCTGATGGTAGATAACCTGATGCTGTTCCCGGATCACGAAGATCCGCAGGCCTTCTACTATATCGTTTCGGTTCCGGAGCTGGCGCTCGACAACGGTGAATTGTCGTTTTGGGGCCTTGCCGTCCTGCCCGACGTCTCGGTCGACGCGGCGGGCGACACCGTACAAGATCTCTCACGCGTCAATCTTTCGTTTGATGTGGAGTTGACGGTGACCACCGAGCAACTGGAGAACGCAAAGAAAGAACTGGCAAAGCAGCGTGGCGTCGAAGTAAAGTCTTTGACGCCCGCTCCATTTCAATCAGGGAAAACGACGTTGATCGTGGCCAGACCTGGCGATCAACAGAGCAAAGACATCACGGTCTTCGATGGGCACTCGCCTTCACTGTTGGGCGCGAATCGAGCGGCTTTTGCGGTCTCGGCCCAAGAGGAAGAAGCAAAGGTTCTTGTAGCGAGTCTGGCGGCAGGCTCAATAGCAGCAACTGTCGGCTATGAGCTTAACTTTCTCGGACTGACTCCATCGTTCGAGGCCAAGATGACCGTTCACTGGCAGGCGGTCTACAACCAGTTTCATCAGAACGACACGACCAACTTCATCTTTGTCAGCGACCAGATAGAGCAAACAGTAGAGCATCTTCAAGAAAGTCGCGCCATCGAAATCGAAATCAAAGAACTGGACCCGGAAGGCGCGAGCAGTGCAACCAAGGCACTGTTCGACGAGTTGAAATCTCAGGTAGTGCAAAAGCTTTTCGAGACGCCACGGCCGATCGGCGACGAGCCAATCGAAGATCGAATTGGCCACGGAGTTCGAAATGTTCTGACCGCTTTGCTCCCCGGCGTAGCGCATAGTCTGCGTGAAATGCATCAAGACGAGCTATCCGACACAATAATCGATTTACACGATCAACAGTCGAAATCGTATCCGTGCTTCCCTCAATCGACGTTTTCAGGAATGGTGAAGCGGGCTGGCGGCATTAAGGACAAGTTGCAGTATGTCTCGCTCGCTGATCTGCCCTTTCATGTTTCGGACTTGGTAGTGGAAGTGGCGGCGAGTGCTCCAGAACTTGGTGTAAAAGCAGTGAATTTGTTAGTTGAAGCGCTGAGCTCCGATCGGAACACGACACTTCTTTCGCAGCAGGTGTTACTCGATGTTTCAAAGCCGGGACGAACCGTTCTACATTACAGGCCGAAGGGAACCGGAGCGCCCGTAATCCGATTTCAAGCCGAGATGATGCTCGATCCGACAACGGCTCCGAACGGAAAAGAACGGTGGCCATTTGATTGGAAGGACGTTCAAGGCGGCAGAATTTGGTTCGATCCTGAAGAATTCTTGACATCGACATCAGTGCGCTTTGAAGTCGAGAGCGGGGCGCTGTTTGATTTGCCAGCGTCTGTGATGCTTGATGTAGGCGCATATCTTGGCGGAGATCAGCTTCCGTTCCGAAGCTCGCACTTTGACTTTGCGAAGGACTCTTTGTCGCAGACGTTCAGCGTGATTGTGCCAGACGGCGCAGACGTGGTTTTCAAAGGAAAGCTAACCTACCGACGACCGGGAGAGGCCGACTACGTTGTCGATGGCCTAACATTCAACACGCCCGTTTATACAATTCGCAATCCGTTCGCAAAGGCGTGGAACATGGAGGTGCATTCGTCTGCGGATTGGAACACGACGGATGGACTTGTGGTGGAAATGCGTGTCTGGGACCCGTTGAGAAAAGTGTGGGTGACCGGAGAGACCAAGATTACCAAGGACGCTCCGGTTTATACCTTTCGATTTTTCACGAGCCCCGACACACCTCGTGACGCGCAGATGCGTCTGAGCCGAATCACGAAAGATGGAAACGTGATTCGCGGACCGTGGAGAGACTACTCGGGTGCAGTCGTCAGCATTTCCGACCAATTCCAGGCGGCAAGGCGTATTCGTGTAACGCTAGATGCGCCGCGGTTTACGGTGGATAAGGTACGCGCCGTCTCAGTCGAGTTGACGTACAGGGCGGGCGATCTGAATGTCGACGGAAACGTTCTGCTCACATCAGACAAGGCCTTTGGCGACTGGATTCACCCGTTTCCGGACTATTCGCAACCTACTTATCAATTTCAAGTGAAGGCGCGCAGTACGGACGGTGACAGCTATTCGGTGAAGGCACAAAACTGTGCATTGGACGACTTGACGGTATCGTTGCCAGCCAATCCCTGGTGGTCCTGAGCCGTCGTTAACGGCTAGCCGTCGATGAGAAGAGAGTCTCCATTCAGCAGGGCAAATGGAGACTTATCGTGGCGGCCGTCTTCGAACAGGCGCTCATTAGACCACTCGATGACGCCCTCGTTAGGCATTACAACATCTTGGGGACTGGCCGAATTGTTTTGATTGAATTCGATGACGTGGCTTTCGCCGATGTCGCCATTGTCGGTCCGGTTGCGAACGGTAGTGCGAAGCCAGCGAAGACCCAGATCGTCCGGTGAGCCACCGATCCACTCCACGTGAATGCGGCGCACAGCCCCGATGGGCGCGATGGTGATGACGCCACCCGTTGTTTTTCCGCTCCCGACCGTCTTAGGTGTTCCGGTCGATCGTACCGCGATGGCCTGCCAGGTAACGCTGTCACCAGGATTTAGTACCGGAACCTGAATGTCGGAAGAAGAAAAGGCCGGGGCACGAAGCATCGTGCTGCTAGTGGTGCTGTAACCGGACGACTCGTCTTGATAGCTGAGGATCAACGATATCTGAACCAAGTCGTCTGGAATGCCAACGACTAGAGGCGTAATTGTTACAGGACGGATAAAGGGACTATTGATAAGGAGTTGGCTATCTAATACTGTCTTGGCGGGTTGCGAGACTCTCGAACCGTCAGGGAAGAGAATTGTGCGCGCCGCCATCAGAGTCAGAAGTGTTTGAATGCCGCGCCGTATCGCCCACGAGGTGGCGGGTGTTTGTGGAGTGACACGCAGAATTTGTTGCGCGATGGTTTTGGAGGCATTATCAACCGCAACGATCTCGATATCGACTTCCGGAGCAAACGTGGTCCATCCTACACCCAGTTGAACAGAGACCTTTTTCTTCGGAGCGAGAATGTCTGGGTAGATGTCGAGATTAGCGGAACTCGATTTTGCAGGCTCGGTCCAAATCTGAGCTGGTGAATCGATGTTTTCGTCGGGGCCGAAAATGAGACGCGCTTGCCAATGATAGAAGGTGGCCTCGTCGGGCATGCTGACCCAAACAAGTTGCTTCGCCTGGCTGTTGGTTGTATTGAGCGCGAAATCGCCGAGCGGGGTGACGTTTTGTGGCATGCGCAATCCTCCATCGACCGCTGCTTCCGGAGTTAATACCGCATCCTGGCCGCGCCACAGGATTACACGAATCTCTCGTAGAGTGGGATCGTTGAATGCCTGCGGGGCTGCAACTTCGACACGGAACTCGCGCCACGCTTCGGAGAGTTTCACTCGCTGGACGACCTTAGAAGCCCCCCCGGCGAGTTTTGCCAAACTTCCGAGGTGGGCCTGAGGGTTGTGTGTGCGCAGGGTTGCTGAACGTTTCCGATAATCGACTTCTATAATGCGCTCTTGCTCGGTGCGGCTGTAGGAGAACTTGAGCTGCACAATGGAGGTTTGGGCACCGGCGGCTATTTGCGGAGTCATCGCGGGTATAACAGGGCTAAAGAGTTCGCGCATAAGACTGTCGTAAAAGTCATTAACAGCATCGTTGATTAGTTTCTCTTCTTGGGGATCGGCAACCTCGGAAACAAGGTCGACTTGAATAATGCCCTGTTCCCGCAGCTTTTGAAACGTGGCGGTAACGTCTGCGCCTACATAGTAGATTTTTACGCCGACACCAAAGCTGAATGCCTCTGCCACTCGGGTCAGGTCAGCCCGCATTCGCATATTCGCTGCTGGTCGAAGCGCTGAAAATGTCATGTCATAGAGCACGCCGGCGATGGTCGATGTTTCACCTGCGATAGCGGCAAGAGTAAGTGCAGCTCCACGGCGGTCGAGCTTTGCCTGAAATATCGCGTTTAAATTAGCATCCTGAAGAGTTGGCTTGCGACTGCCCACGATTCCAGTTACCATGTCATCGGACGGAGCAGCCTGAGTATCGCCGCTCATTGCATCGAGGACCATCAACTGGACGTTTCCGTCCTCCCACGGCGCGACGGTCAAGCGGGGAACGACGCCAGTTTGTGATGCCAGTTTGCTTTTTAAGGAATCGAGATCTTCAGGGCCCTTGCAATGCACGCCAAGCGAAAGAATAGCGCCAACGGATTTGTCGAGAGCGCTTGAATCAGCAGTCTGCAGCGCTTCATCGGGATAGAAGATTTGAAAGGCGAGCTCTGGCTCGTTATCAGTGGAAAAGTTGAGACCGACCTCATTCGGCAGATAGTAGAAAAGATCACTCTGCTCATGATCTCCAAAAATTGTTACTCCGTCGATTGCATAAGGCTTCGAAAGGTCGAGCATGATTCTCCACTATATGTATGGTTGGTCACGCCGAGTATGTCGGCGGCTGGATCTAATTCGAAAGTAATTGCATTTTCGATACCGCGAAGAACTGGTTAAGGAATCATTGCATGAAACTCGTCGTTAAGCTCGCACCCGCAATCGCCCATGCATTGAGGAACAGAGACGCGCTAGGCGAAGCGGAGACTGAGGCGATGAAGATTGCCGAAAAAATCCTACGGCACTGCGAACAATTATCCATTTCGTTACGCCCTAACTTTCCAAATGCAACGAGTGGCGAATCGAGCACTTATTTTTGGGCTGATGCCCCTGGTCATGAAATTGCTAAATTGCAAAACAAACTTCTGAATGCTGAGGGCGTAGAAGGTGCATACGTGAAACCAGGTGACGCTCCGGCCAAGGAGTCTTAGGAGAGATAACATGCCCGACAACACACAGCAGCCGATTGCACCGGCTCCGCGCCTCGCGGCTGATCCTGTTTTAATCGTTGTTACGAAACAACCTGCGGCAGGCGCGAAAGCGTTCTCAACGACAGCCCCTGAAGCTTCAGGTTTAATGCAGATTTTGTCCGCGGCAGGAGCATCGATTCAACCGCTCTTTGCCACGAATCCAAATCGACCTCCCTCGTTTTCCGCTGGTGGCGAACCTGTAGATACGAGTAAGCTCGATGCCTTCTATCGCGTGAATGCCGCAAACGCGGATCTCGAAAAGCTTGCAAGTCAGTTGAGAGAGCACGAATTAGTGGAGGCTGCTTACGTGAAGCCTCCGACAGAACCGCCGGTTTGGGGGAGTCCAGCGCCAGCGGCAGAAGAAGCGCCAGTGTGGAAAGGCGCAGCGCCGTCATTTGATGCGACGCCCGCAGTGACGCCAGATTTCCTGAGTAGACAAGGTTACTTAAATTCTGCTCCGGAAGGCGTTGATGCCGCATACTCTTGGCAGATGGTGGGCGGCGCCGGAGCCGGCGTGCAGATCATCGATATTGAAGGTGCGTGGCGAATGACGCACGAAGATTTGATGCAGAACAACGGTGGCGTTGTGGGTGGAACGCCAACGACTGACATCGGCTGGCGAAATCATGGCACATCGGTTCTCGGCGAATTCTCGGGAGACTACAACGGATACGGCATTACGGGTATCAGTCCAGACGCGGTCATTCGAGCAATCTCGTTTTTTGGAATTGATTCAAGCACCGCGATTCACCAAGCTGCCGACATGCTGAATCCAGGTGACATCATTCTGTTGGAATTGCATCGTCCGGGGCCACGCACTAACTTTCAGAGCGATGCTCAGCAAACCGGATACATTGCAATTGAGTGGTGGCCCGATGACTTTGCGGCGATTCAATACGCTGTTTTTCAGCGCGGAGTTGTAGTAGTGGAAGCCGGTGGCAATGGAGGCGACAATCTTGACGACCCGATCTACGATACGGCTGCTCAAGGCTTTCCGGCCGGCTGGACGAATCCGTTCCGGCAAGGTGGCGTTGATTCCGGAGCTATTGTTGTCGGAGCCGGATGCCCGCCGCCTGGCACACATGGCAGAACATGGGGCCCGGATCGCTGCCGCCTCTGGTTTTCAAACTATGGCAGCCGCGTCGACGTACAGGGTTGGGGGCTAGAGGTCACTACGACTGGCGGATCTCAGTCAAATGCAGGAGATCTGCAAGGCGGAACAAACGAGGATGTTTGGTACACAGATACGTTCAGTGGGACGTCTAGCGCGTCGCCCATCATTGTGGGTGTGATCGCGAACCTACAAGGAATTCGCAAAGGTGTTAGCTCCGCCACGCTAACCCCGTCGCAGGCGCGCGATCTTCTGCGGATGACAGGATCGCCTCAGCAGGACGGCAGTTGGGGAAATGCGGATTGCCGCATTGGTAACCGGCCGGACTTTCGTCAGTTGATTGCCGCGATACTGCCCGCGACCGAATTCAACGATGGCATAACCGACCAAAACGATGCTGTGCGCGTCGCGTAGGTCAGACTCAAACTATTTTGCGTGCACATTCAGACTTCGAGTGCTTCTCTTTATGGAGCAAAGCACTCGAAGGATGCCGGCGATATCGCGAAGCGGTGATTGTCATTTGGTATCTGTTTTGCACACCACGTTTCGAACAAATAAAGAGCAACGGATAAGGAGTTAAAAGATGGCTAAGAAGAAAGACCCAAGCGTCACTTATTTGAATAAGTTCGGCTACAACGTCATCAAGTTACCGAGAATTGGTATAGAGCCTATGGACGTCGTTGGCAAGGATGAGACGACACAGTGGCTGGGACCATTACGTTCTGTTTGGAAGAGTGAAGTAGCGGAGCCGGTGGTGAGTACCCCGAAGCCTGCTGCACAGATCGCCGGTCAAAAGACTGATCAGATGGATCTGTCGTTCGGGCTGAAGATTCTGGCAAACGCGTTGGCAGCGTTTGGTGCAACTGTACCTTCAGTTGATTTCGCCTTCAAACAAGCCCGGAAGGTTCAATTTTCGTATACGAATGTTACGTCGGTGTCGGTCTCGGCACTCGAGGCGGGAAACTATCTCGCAAAAGGCGAACTCAACACAAATAATCCGGTTGTTGAGCACTATTTCACAGGGCACGAAAGCCAAGCGTTCTTGATTGTGGATGTACTGAAGTCCGATTCGATCACCGTAACAGCGACCGATGAGCACGGTGTTGAGGTGGGGGTTGACATTCCGGCGATTCAGGGTGTTGTTGGCGCATCTGTCGGCGTGAAGCCGAGCGGTACGAGCGCGGGAACCATTACGTTTTCGGGAACTCAGCCAGTAAGCTTCGGATTTATAGTCGACGAAATTGAATACGATGGCGCCCGCTGGAGTCTTAGGGGGGCGACTGGCATTTCGTTCGGCGCAGCGGCAGCTGTCGGTGGCAGCCCAACAAGTACTGGTATTGCACCAATACTGCTCGGTTCCGGCTGTATGGTCAGAGTTTAGCCGGCATGCCCAATCGGGAGTACAAAGATGTTCTAGTTAGGATCTCCGGTGTTATCGGTGATCCTAACACCCAGCCGCCTGTCAGGGAGATGGAAATCAACATTGATGGTTTCGGCGGCTGGCGAGGGAAGATTTCGCTCGACTTACTATCGCTTGATCCAAGCCAGCCAAATGATTATGGCGCGGTTCTAGGAAAGCAGTTGAGCAATCCGAAGTTGCGGCAGGCCTTGAATCTTGCTGTTCAAAACCGTGATGGCAGCGGTACTGCGATCAGAGTACGCTTACAGCTCGATGACGAAACAAATGCTCCGCACTGGATTCGTTGGGAACGCATTCGCCTTCCAATGGGCGACGGCGATCGCAGAATCGCGACAAACCCAAACATTCTTTTGTCTCGATATGTACCGGTCGATCAAACCGACAGCGACCCGCCGGATTCGGCGATTTTTAGATTGTTGTATGTCATTGCCAACCCTGAGGGACTGGATGCGAATCGAGAAATAAAAGTAGAGGACGAGATCACAAGCTTCTTGAAGCCCTTTCAGCAAGGTCCGCTTAGCCGGCGATTGAACGTTACGATCATGCCGGGCCGGACCGAGATTGGGAAGGAGCTGACCGATCAGATACATGCTTTGGGCTGGGATGTCGTGCAGGGACCCTCTACGTTCCCGGTAATCAGTGCGCAACTTGCAAGCCAATTCCACGGGCTGCACATTCTGGCCCATGGAGATTTCAATCCGCAAGATGGGACCGGCAGGCTGCTGCTTGAAAGCAAAGATGGCAAGCGGGAAATTGTAGAAGACTCTCAACTTGATGCGTGGATTACTCCTAATCTTCAGCTGATCGTGTTTCAAGCGTGCTTTGGCGCGGCGCCGCCGGCAGAGGACCACAAGCCATTTACAGCAATGGCGCCGCGGCTCGTACAATTAGGGCTGCCGGCTGCAGTGGCCATGCAGGATGAGATTGAGATGTCAGCGGCGCGGCTATTTTTTGCAGAATTCTATCGCTCCATACTTGACGAGGGAGTTGTAGATGCCGCGGTTAATAGCGGCCGCCGACTTCTGATTGACTCCTCTGGCAGCGATACGTGGAGCGTTCCCGCCCTATTCACGCGACTCAAAGAGGGGCGGCTGTGGAACCTTGATCCGCTGCGCCAAGCAGTGCAAACGGCACTCGACGATTTGCCGAAGGAAGACGAATCGGCCAGGATTACACTCCCTATCGAAGTGGTGGCTCATTCGCGAGGTGTAATCTCCTACGACCCAGCGGCAGGAGCTTCGGGGCCGCGATTTGATCTTTGGACAAAGCTCAATTCGCAGATCAGCGTTCCGGAAACCTTCACCATAGTCACAGGAGGACGAGGTTTCCTGAAGACCTCGCAACTAATCCGCCTCTTTCGCGAAAAGGCGGCGTCGTTTTTGCGAGCTGACGCAGGCGCCGCGGTACCCGTACTTCTCCGGATCTCTGAGCTTGTGAGTCACGACGTAAGTAAGTGGTCTTCACTACAGCGCGTTTGGACGGGACGTAGAGATTCAAACAGCATTCCGGAGCTGAGCGGACGACGATTTCTGTTCCTGGTAGACGAGGATGAAGAGCTTACCGGGAGCACACGGCAAGATGCGCTCGAAGCTTTACGACGGTTGCGCGCGGTTCCGAACAGCAGTTTGTGCATGGCAGCAGAAGAGGATGTGCTGCCTGAGCTTGCCCTCGACGACTTTTCGGACGCCACACTCCTGGTTACTCAACCGTTGACTCTGATGGCGATCAACACCTATCTGCGCGCTTGGAAGTCAGATGCTGCATCGAAGCTGGCACAAGAACTGCGCGACCGCGAATACATTGATCTTGCCTGTCAGCCTCGTTTTCTGCATCATTTACTTAACCTCGCTGACGGCGGGCAGGTCCTGGGATCGAAATGGGGGATTCTGCAGAAGATTGTGTGGCAGTATCTCTCCCGGGTAGGCAGCGCTGTCCCCCGATGTTGCGTTGAAGAGGCGTTGGGAAATATCGCATGGGAACTGCAGAGGAGTCGTAAAGCGAGCCTTGGCGCGGATGAATTGTTTCGAATTCTTTCTGCTGCAAGAAACGGTCGTGAGTTTGGTCTGTACGAATTTAAAGATGCGCTCGTAAAAGACCGAAATTTGCTGGTTCGCAGCGGTGATGAGGGCGTGAGGTTTGCATTTCCGCCAATCCAATCTTATTTTGTTGCGAAGTATCTCTCTGAGGCGCCTGACAAGCAGTTTCTTTTGGAAGATATTACGGCCTCGCTTGGCAGAATGTCTCGCGTGCGGCGCTGGGAACGAGTACTTGCCTTACTTGCCTGCAACTGCAAAGATCCGAGTAGTTTGTTGCGGACGATCCTGGCAGGGTCGACTCTGATGGAGGGCGAGCAGCTCTTTGTTGCAGTTCGTTGTTTCTCCGAGGCTCACGTTGAGGGTGGGCATTTGCTTGATATCGATGGCGTAGCCGATCAAATGACTGATAGCTTAATGTGGCGGTCAATTGCAGATGGAAAACGATCGAATAGCGAGCGACGAAAGGCACTTGAAGGACTCATTACCCTGGCGATTTTGTACCCGAATCGCCGGCAGGACATTATTCCACATCTTGTCAGGATCGCATGCAATCCATTAACGAACGGTGCAAGACCAGACGCAGTTTCTGAATTCGATAATCCTGACATCAGGCAACTTGCGGCATCAGGGGCCGCGAGATTTCCAGAACTTAGCACCAAGTATGTTGAAAGCGAGCGACCAGAGTTGGTCGAGGCTTTGAAAGCTTGGTGGGACGTGGCCACTGACCCCAGCGAGATGAAAGCGTTGCTGCTGCGAGACGATCCGAGAGTATCCGTGATCGCAGCTGCCGCACTGGCGCAGACGGGTTCACAAGATAATTGGCAGACATTGCTCCATGGTTATTCTGCTGTTCAGAACGAAGATGTGAAACGAGGCATTGTCGATGCGTTGGGCACTGCCGCAGATGCTGTGTGGATCGATAACTCGGTAGTCAGCACTTGGGTCAAACAGAGTGATGCTTCCCGCACTGAACATATTTGTTTACTGGTGCAGAAGACGCTGTTTGCTTCAGATGAAACACGAGCATTTCTGGTGAAAGTTCTCGATATTGGCTCGCCAGTGCAAAAGGGAAAGGCAATGCGTGCTCTCGCCAGTTTGCAAGATGACAACGTAGACAAATGGCTTCGACCACGTTGCGAAGAGATTGTAAAAGATCGTTCAAATGCGAGCTATCGGGACGCGCTGCTCGCGCTTTGCGACATCGGTGACGCCAATTCTCTGGCAATTCTTCGGCAACAGCGAGGTGGTTGTTCGGGCGACTGTACGTTGAAGGCACTTAGTTACCAAGTGGCCGAGGAAATTTATTGGCGACTCACAGGCGGCTTAGATGGTGAATCGTTCGCTGGTTCGGCATTTCAAGCAAAACCATAGTGGAGGGTGGAGAATGAGCAGCTCAGGTCAAGCACTTACGGGCATTAGCGATCCGAAACCGGCGCTTGCGATGCCGGTACCGACAGGCGTGATGGCGGAGACTGGAAAGACGCGTCAGCCTTGGAGTCGCGAGGCCGTGCCCCCTGCGAGAGCGCCACTTGGGGTTGAGACGGCGCGGATTGAGAAAAAGTCAATACTCGCGGTAAGTGCAACGGTAACCGATCCATCAGATTTAAAGCAGACTGGATGGGGAGTTTTATTCGCCTCAGATGCGGACCCGGCAATCAAAGCGCAATTGCAACCGTTGCTCGATCTGCGAAAGAATCAGGTGGGTAGCGACAAATTGTTCCAGGTTTTCGAAGGCGCTGCGTCGGGCGTGCGCCCAAAACAGAGTGCAGGAAATTGGGCGGCCGCTCGCGGGGTTAGTGCTGTAGCGCCAATCGACCCAACCAGGGGAGTGCCATTTTACCTCTTGATCGTTGGTTCACTTGATCGCATTCCGTACGAGTTTCAGGCGCTGCTTGATTTGCAATGGGCAGTTGGCCGCTTGCACTTCGACAAGCTGGAGGACTATGGCGCTTACGCAAAGAGTATTGTGCAATATGAAACGGCAAAGACTATCGCCGGAAAGAAACGCGTCGCAATGTGGATGCCGAAGAACCCGATGGATGGCGCCACGCCGATGTTGCACGCGACTATTGCGCCCGGTTTCATGGGACAGACCGATGGTGGGAAAAAGCTCGGAAGTGCGCAAGGGTTTGAACTATTAAGCTATCTGGCGGAAGGGCAGGCAACGAAAGCCAATCTCAAAGAGCTGCTCACCGGCGCAACTACGGGAGGAGCGGCGTCAATTATCTTTACGGCATCGCACGGAGGCGAATGGCCGATGAGCAATCCGGAAGTGCAACGTGCAAAACAGGGTGCCTTGGTTACGCAGGAGTGGACGTATGGCCAGCCGCTGGAACCCCAACATTACTTTGCGGCTGAAGATCTGCCGGATACGGCCAATTTGCAGGGCAGCATCATTTTTCACTTCGCCTGCTTCGGATGTGGCTGCCCGGCGCAAGATAATTTTTTCAAGACAAACGACAACAAGCCCATTCAACTTGCTCCTTCCCCGCTAGTTTCTCAGCTGCCTCAGAAGTTGCTCAGTAAAGGCGCCCTCGCGGTAATCGGTCACGTCGATCGCGCTTTCAGCTACGGATTCCAGGACGAGGCGGGGACACCACAGCCGCAACTCCTTAGAAGTCCCCTAGAGTTGCTGATGCAGGGAAAGAGAGCGGGGGAAGCTATGGATCCGATGAACCTTCAGTGGAGTTCGCTCGCCGCCATAATTGGCCTTCAGACTGGAGGGTTTGGCACGGAACCGCCGCCAGAGGTTCTGGCGAATTTAATTGTGGCTCGTGATGATGCTCGCAACTATATGCTGCTCGGAGATCCGGCTGTAAGGTTGAGAATTCAGGATCTTCAGTAAGCGATAAACAAAAATAAGTAGAGATTGCCTGCGTTTACTGGCTGGGCCAGTTGCCCGAAACTGGGAGATCTTTCGGCGCTCCAAATGAGCCGACCAAATTGCATCTTCCGGCGAAGATCGAAGGCAGCGGGCGTTTCGCAACATCGCTGGACGGAGCATCACCTGTTACCCGTTCCGGTTCGTGTTATCTGCACTAACATTAAACATGGCGGTGGAGGCGACCTGCGGGTAGCGGTTGAACGTCAGATGCGGCTCACCTTTCTAGTCTTAGCTCTCGCTTTAATTTCCTACGCCGTGAGCGACGATTTGCAGGAAGTTGGTGCGATCTTATCCGTTCGTGGCGACTGGCGAGTTCCTGGTAAGCAAAACAAACTTCTAGCCGGCCAAGCGGTACCCGCTAACACGCTAATTCAAAATCGAGCTGTTCAAGCCGGCGATTCCATAGCAATCGTGCTTCTGAATGGCGAAAAGCTCGAACTTGATTGTCGTGACGATCTGAGTGGTTGTGCAAAAGGAATAACAACGCCTCCTAGTGCGGTCAAAGGCTTGCTCAGCGTGCGAGGTGTAATTAAAGCAGTTCAGCAAGTGCTACTCGATCGCGAGCCGGAGGTCGCTCATGCGCTTTCGCATACGATCAGCCGGGGATCGCGAGCGGTCGTGGGAGAAGCCATCGTCGCGTATAGTCCTGAAAACCGCATTCGCATCGCTGAGTACCTCGATCCCCTGCCGTCTGACGTTGACATCGTTGAACTTCAGAAGAACGAGGGCCATGGCCAGCGGTCATCGGTCAAGCGAGTCACTCCGCAGCGTCCGGACGGTGTGGTGATCGCCTTATCCGCACCGGGAAGCTACGTTGCGAACGTAATCCGTGAGGACAACGAGGTAGCCCTGAACTTGTTTATTCTTGCCGTACCTCCTGCGACTGAGGAACAGTTGAAAGCCAAATTTGAACAAGCGCGAAAGCTCACTTCTGCATGGGATCCTTCCGGCGATCCAGATCTTGTTCATAAATTCCTCAGAGCTTATCTCTTGTCATTAGCGCCAGGTTTATGAAACCCGAGGCAATCATAAGCCGAGAACTCGGAAAGTTCGCGACGCGGTTGAAGACTGCGGACGGCCGGCTCTTTACTGGCTTGCGGCGATCGCGTTTTACGTTAGTCATCCTACTCTCGGCGATTGCAATCTTTCAATTGCATAGCTTGCCGGGATCCCTCTCCATCGGAACGTTGGACGCCGCTCTCATCCTGCAGCCGCGGACGCGGCCTCAAAAGGTGCGTTTAGTGGTGATCGATGACAAAGATTACGCCACTTGGTTTCAAGGCGAGAGCCCTTTAGATCCCAAGCCGCTGGGACAAATCATCACGGCCATCTGGAAGGGACAGCCATCCCTGATTGTTGTCGATCTGGACACCGGGCATCAGAAATTCAGAAATTTAGCCGTACCCCCACAGGCACGAATTGTTTGGGCGGTGGACTTCGAGACAACCAGGGAAGGCCGGATAACGATGCAAGCTCCCCTTGGCGGCGCGTCGATGCCTTCCATCTGGAGTTCCGCCGTGGCCGCCTTTCCCAACGATCAACGAGGAGTTATACGCGGTTACCGGCGTCAGTTCGCCGGTGAGAACGGGATGCCGCAGCCTTCCGTCGCATGGGATGTTGCACAGCGTCTTAGAGGAGCGGACCCTCAAGCTCGCGTACAGGCTTCACAAAATGAACGATTGCTCGACTTCCGCTGCGAATTCCCCGTACAGAAGACATCATCGGCCGATCCCTTGTCGCTCAGCAACATTCTCGAACATGCGGACGAGGAAGGTTGGCCGCGCGGCTTATTGCACGATAAAGTAGTGGTGCTTGGGGGTGCTTATCGCGCGGCCCGTGACGACTACGCTACTCCCGTCGGCGTTCTCTATGGATCTCAGATCATCGCTCAGGCCGTCGAAGCGGAGATCACGAATACTAGCATCCCGCCGGCAAGCCGTTGGGCAGTAGGTTTCATCGAACTGCTTGCCGGCTTGTTGCTCATTCTCATCCATCACAAACTCGGTCTGCGGTCCGCCTTCTGGCTATCCCTCATCTTGATCCCGGTAATTTCTATAGCGGCAAGCTTGATCTTGTTTCATCGCCTCGCCGGCTGGATCGCCGTCATCCCCGTTCTAGCAGCTGTCCTGGTGGCGGAGTTGTACGCGAAGGCCGCCGATCTTCTCATTGTTCTCAAAACCTGGGGTGTCATAGCGGAACAGGAATCGGCCAGCAAAAGTGAATCTGCCGGGCAACCGCAGGACTGATGTCGCTGGTGTTGTGCGATTTTGTGAAACCCGGTTATGGGCGTGCCAGCGTACGCAGCTTGCCCTTAATTCGCTCGCGCTGTTTCCGCGTAACGGCAAGCCGCAGTGACTGCTCGTACAAAAGCCGCGTCTGTTCTGCTTCTTCCGGACCCAAGGCTTTCTTCGCGTCCGCCAGTAATTCGTAGGCTTCCGAATCCGCCACCTTTGACTCGGTAACACTCCGAAGTTGCTCGGCAGCCTCGCGGAACTTTCCCAATTCAAATAGAATCCGCGCGTACTTGAGCCGGGCTCCTACAAGGTCGGGGTGTTCGCGAACGACTTCGGCAAGAGCGGCCAACGCTCCTTGAGTATCGCCCTGCTTTTGAAGAGCATCGCTCAAGCCAATGAGGGACGAGAGATCATCAGGCCGTTCGGCGAGATTTGCACGCCACAGCATAATGGCCTCACTTATACGATCTTGCACCACCCGCAGGAGAGCCATATCATGACGGAGAATCAGCCGGTCGGTCTGTTCAGTAACCAGAGCCGCTGCCTTATCGTAATTTTTCGCGGCTGCACTGTAACGGCCATCCAGGTAATACGAAAGCCCAATCGCGATCCAGGCTCGGGACATAGCCGGTGCAAGTGCAAGCGCCTGCTGCCAGGCATCCCGGGCGTCTTTCGACCGGTTTAACCTTTGCAATAAAAGTCCCTGGTTATATCGGACGTATGAATAGTGAGGTACTAGCAATGCAGCTTGCTCATACGTTTCGAGTGCTCTGGCGTATTCGCCACCTTGCGTCAGCGCCAGTGCAAGATTATGACGGGCATAAACCCAGTACGGAGCCAATCGAACGGCTTCGCGGAAAGTCCCGATTGCACGGTCGAAATTAGCACTCTCCAGGTAAGCGATTCCAATCGCATTGTTGGCGTAGGCGCCCCCTGGAAACAGTTGGAGGGATCTCTCCAGAGTGGCGATAGCATCGTCATATTTGTGGTCGAAGATAAGCTTGCGGCCTTTGCAGAAAAGGCGGCGACTCTCGACAAACTTGTCCATCGGTGCAAGAGTAGCCGCCGCGGCAAAGAATTGCTCGCCCGCTTCAAACTGCTCACGGCGCTGCGGAACCTGCTCGCCCTTCAAATAATCGAGGATGACGTGTTGCCCGGCATCTTCCAGAGCCACCGTCAGCCTGTCCCGGTTGAACTCATATTCAGGTTTTCCCCGCTGCTGTTCCAGCAATTCGAAGGCGCTGCCGGGAGTGCCCGGAAGGATCGATCCCTGTCTGAGTGCTTCACTAAACGCGTCTGATGGCTGTGCTTCACTGCTGCTTACGGGTTGTGTCTGGAGTTCACGTCCACGTGCGTCCACGCAAGAATCCGCGGCCTGCTTCAACTGTTGCGAGTCCACTCCGGGCAGCTTCAGATCCGCGATCTGCAGCCGGTCGCTTACGTGACTGCTATTCACGGGCGTCTGCTTCTTCGCCGTAGCAAGGCGCACATGTGTATATAGAAAATCAAATAAACTATCAGCCGTAACATCCCCAAGATGCTCGTCAGCCGCCTCGTTTGTGTTCAATCCACGAAGAAGATAGTAAGTAAAAGCTCCATGGCCGAAATTTGCGCATTCGTAGGAGAGCTGTTTGTAGCCGCTGGCCATCAGCCCGTAAACAATAGGCAATTTGTCGTCAAGTACATTGATGGCAAAGCGATTGAATTTCAAATTTTGAATTGATCCAATAACACCGGAGTGGCAGGCATCAATGAATACTCGTACGCGCCGTGGCCTAAACGGACCGCTGGTAAGCTCTTGCAGTTCGTCCATACGGAGCGCGCTCGCCGCAAGATTCTCCGGATTCGAATGGACCGCCAGAATAAATGCACCGCGGTTGGGCTTTTCCTCCATGGCCATTCCGTGGCCCGCGATAAACAGCACGACAGTATCGTTTGGCTTGGCACGGTCGAACATACTCCGGATTGCGCCGCGAATGGCGTCGAGTGTGGCATCGCCATTTAGGAGCAGCTTCGCGTTCTGGGGCAAGACTCCCCCGCGTCTGGTTAGCAGGAAGTCGTAAAATGCTTGCGCGTCCCGATCGGCGAACTGAAGCTGCGGGACGCCAGCATTCGAATATCTGGAAATGCCGGCAACAACGGCGAGAGTGCGTCCGCTATCCGATTCGGGGACTCTGTCCGATTGGGTAGCTGCCGTCAGAACCGCCGGGCAAGCGAAAAGCACTAAAGCCGCTGAAACCAAAAAACGTATCGCTGGCCATCCGGGCGGCCCGTCGACGAAAAAGCGTGAGGATGAATGCTCCCTCCAGTCTGAGCCGCCCGCGCGAGTGGCTGAGAAAAAATTGACCCAGTAACGCAACCGAACTTCTAAGTCGCTGATTACTAAAGGGAGCCGGAAGCGCGAGCGACGGGCCGGCCAATTTTTCTCAGCCCCGTGAGCCAGCGGGTTTCTCGCTTTAACGAACTTAACGAGACGAGCCACTAGAATTCAACTCGAAGTAACAAGTGAATTTGCCGGGGATTCGAGAGCAGAGGCGTGAGCGCGGGGAATCCGGAGCGATTCCCGCCGCTCCCAAACAATGCAATTCCAAAGCTTTGAGATTTTGTACCATTGCCCAGGTAGGCTTCCGGATTCAGCAGATTCGGGTGGTTCAGAACATTGAAGGCGTCGGCGCGCAACGTCACCCTGGTTTGCTCGCCGAACTGCTTCAACGACAATGTTCGCGATATAGAGAGATCCAGGTTGGCGAGTCCCGGCCCTCGAAACGAGTTCCTTCCAGTATTCCCGTAGTCGTTGTCACGCTGGGGAATTTCGAAGGCGGCGGAGTTCAAGAGTTGTACCCCGCCTTTCGCCGCGACCCGTTGTTCCGCGGCAGCAGGTTCTGACAGGTTCGCTCTCCGGTTGCAGAACGGATTACAGCTAACAATGCCCGCATAGGTACTGTAAGGCAGACCGGAACGGAGCGCGAAAACAGCCGCCGCGCCCCAGTTGCGCAACACGGGATTCCACCGGCTTTGTAAATGGTTAGGAAGCGCGAAAGACGCCCAGCCCACGAAGTTCTGGCGCTGGTCGAAATCCGAGTTACCCCGATCTAATCTGGGGTTTCCCTCTACCGTATAGCCGCTCCTGTATTTCTGGCCCGTGCGGTCTGTCTCATTACCAAATCCAAGGTCGAGAAATTCACCTTGTAGCGGATCACTCTGGTTATCGATGCTATGGCTCCAACTCCATGACATATTAAGCGACGAATGAGTGGTTCGGTACCGAAGGGCGCCCGACAAGCTGCTATAGACTGACGCGCCCTGGTCCGTTCGATAAGTAACCTGCGGCAGGTCATTCGTCGACGGGCCGTCCCGATTCAACACGTCCGTAGCTAAAAGGTTCGTCCCTCGCGAGCCAGTGGCGTTTAGCTCGAACGTCGCATTCTTTCCCAACGGCTGTTGAAGCGAGAGAAAGGCGCTTTCAACCCTGGCGATCCGAAGATCCGGCTCAAACAGCAGCAAATTTAAAAAGTTGTTGTCGCGAGCTATGGGGATAGGGCAAGGTGGCGGTAGCTGGTAGTTACCATTTTTATAAAATTTCTGAAGCTGACACTGGAGAGGGCGACGTCTTTGGAGTGGTTGAGCCACGAAGTTCGGAAATGTAATACCGTTCGTTGATATTGTTGCCCAGAAATTATCAGGTGGCCGGTCGTAAAAGGTGCCGCCGCCGCCGCGCAAAATTGTTCCCTTTTTTGGTGAAAGAGCAATTGAAAACCCGAGTCGGACAGCCAACGTGTTTGGGCGAACGCTGAATACGGAGCCGTTCTGGGCGGAGAACGTGGCGTGATTAAAGCGTTCATCGGCCGTGGCGCCGGCCCCCGGATTTATTACAACATCGGGAGTCCCGCCAATGTTTACTGGCGCAGGAAACCGTTCGTAACGCAGGCCGCCATTGAGGGTGACCCGAGGAGTTACTCGCACATCGTTCTGAACAAAAATAAATGGCTGGCGATAGCGATAACTATGCGTCGGATCGGGTCTCTGAACGACACCCTGTTGCAGCGCCAATCGAGAAACCGCTATTTCGAAGGCGGATGGGTTGTCGCCGGTGAAACCAAATTTACTCGGGTCAGTTAAACTGTTAAAACTAAACTGCCCCGCGCTTGGAAAGGTGAACTGTGTTTCAGGACGGGCAGTAAGCACACCCGCTCCCGCCTTGAAAGTGTTCACGCCTTTAGATACGATCATGCTTCCTGAAATCTCGATGGTCTCAGTCTTTTCGTGCCACCCGTTGATGTTGCTGATTGCTGGTAATTCAACACCGAGTGAGCCCACCAGCCCGGGCAGGTTCGAAAGAGCGGGGTCCCATGATCGAGTATTCCTTGCGGCGCCTGCCCTGATTTCCATTACGATCGAAGGTGACCATACCCGCGTAGCAGCGATCGCTAACCCAACGCTGCTTTCCCGCAGCGGTGATTTGCCGTATGGCGTCCAAAAAAAATCAGGCTGATTCTGCTGATCTGCCGCAATCCGGGCCGTGAGCCGATTCTTTTCACCCGCCGGGTAGTCCAGGCGCTCCACACCCGTTAATCGTCGCAACGTAACAGGAGCCTGCAGCGTGACCGAGCCATAATCGTCAGGCGAGACGTTCGCCCATTGAATAGGCGGATAGCCGCGAAGCAGGTTTGCGGCCCGCGATCCCGGATCAAGGCGAGCCGCGAAATTCTGGGTGGGAAGAATATGATTAGTTGGATCTGTGTAACTTCGGCTTCCAAAGCGGTCGATTGCAGTCCAGCTACGGAGGTTACTATGAGGGATTCTGCCGCCTGCTGAAATGCCGGCCGCAATCTGGTGTTGGGTCGTCCGCCCGACGGCGTTGACATTGTGCTGAAACGTGTTTGCGTTCAGCGCCTGATTGTTGATATCTCCATAAATGATGCCGTGCCATCCTGATCCGCCGGAACGTATCACTGCATTCGCGATGTATCCCGAGGTTCTTCCGTACTCCGCGGAAAAGTTGTTTATCGAGACGCGGTATTCCTGTACCATTTCAGGCGCAGGCTGAAAGGCGGGACCGCCGAGTAATTTGTCCGTGTAGTCGATACCGTCAAGTAGAAAACTGCTGGAGGTCGGCCGCTGGCCGTTCGCCGAGAGCCCCAGACTTCGGTTGGTTGTACTCTCGGCGGTCACTCCCGGCTGCAGCACCAGGGCGGCATAAACATCCCGGCCGGCTAATGGGAGCGTGGCGATTGCTCTGGGGTCGAAGACATCCGATAGGCTCGGTTCCAACTGACCCTGTCGCTGATGCTCCGGTTCGAAACTCCCCACATACGATGGATCCAGATCCGGTCCGTAAAAAGGCAGCATCGTATTGTCCTGCAGTACGAGGCGATGGTTCAAATTTCGTTCCCAAACGTCACGTAGCGGACGAAGCTGAAAGTCGATGCGCACGTACCCGGCCACTGAGAGAGAGACGTTGTACACTTCACGCGCTTGATAGCCGCTAAGGCTTACCCGCACTCGGTACTGGCCCGGCGGAAGCAAAGGAAGGTAATAGTTGCCGTCCGCGCTAGAGCGGGACTGCCCTCTGGTGTTTGTATCTACGTGCTCGTATTCAATCGTGGCCGCCGCCAGTGATCGGAGAGTGGCCTGATCAAGTATTTGCCCGGTGATTAGTCCTTGAGTAGTCTGGGCTATAGTCTCGATGGTAAGTGACAGTGTTGTGAGTAGCAAACACGCCATCCAGCGCATAAGAGTACTTAGTGTACAGCGGATTGGCAGAAATAGGACGCCGACGTTGCGCGTGGGCATTCGCTTTGCAAAAAGTGAGCCTGAATAGCATTGCTATTGTTTGAAATCGGGTATATTCTATTCCCACTCGCGGAGGCTGCTATGAAATGTCTGGCGGGGCTCTCTTTGCTTCTTGTAGGTCTTACGGCGCCGGCCGACGACCCGCCTACCATAACGGATCCAACCACAGCTAATCCAGCGGCGCTGCAAGGCCGTGTTAATCAGTTCTATTCGCTTAGTCTCGATGCGACGGGCGGAACGCCTCCATATACCTGGTCAGCTTCGAACCTTCCGCCCGGCCTGCAGATATCGACGACAGACGGAGTTATTTCAGGCGTACCTATTCTCCCCGGACGTTGGTCAGGCACTAGACTATTCGCCGCGGACAAATACGGCAACCCAACGCCTTTTCCATTATTTTTAAAAGACTTTCAGTTTGGGCCTTATCTTTTTTTTACATCGTCGCCGCAGAACGTAAGACCCAAACAGCCATTCACGCTGGGATCGGTTGGAAGTTTCCAACCCGGAGCGGAGATCACGCTAACTCTAGCCGATCCATGGATCGGATTCGAAAGTGGCTCCGATACGACCTGTCAAAAGACCACCAGCCAAATCACCTTGCCCGCCACTACTGATTCCGAAATATCGCTACCGTTCACAGCGTGTGTCTTTTCCGCTCCCCGCCAGGCATCTGCATATGCTCTGATTCGCGCCACTGCCGCGGGTTATCCGGCCGTAGCTGAAGGCATCCTGCTCAACTTCGGCACCGTAACCGCGCCAGTTGCTGAAGCCAGGGATCTAACAGCAGGCGCAAAAAACGTATTAATTAACGCCATTAACAATCCATTAACGAGTCCGCCGACGGCCACCTACTTTCCTGATGGCACGCAGTGGTTAGTCGAAGCTGACAATTGTGACGGACAGACATCGTGCACGGTGGGGTTGGCGCCAATCGCTTCATCGTCGCTTTTTCCAATCGGAGAACAGGTCGCTACGCGTTTGAACTTTAAGTCAAAATCCGGTGCGATCGGATCGATACTGGCGACGTTCAGGTATCTGCCATCAACCGCATCGATCTTATCGAAGAACTCGTTTGTTGGATTCTACGACTGGGCCTTTCGAGATACGGCTTCAGCTGCGGGAGGATCTCCACCGTATTCGTGGTCGGCAGCGGGCCTTCCACCTGGACTGAACATTTCACCTGAGGGTGTCATTTCCGGCACCGTCCTTCAAGCTGGCACTTGGCAATCTTTCTTGACCGTAACTGATGGCGAAGGCTATCGAACCTCCCAGTTGGTATCTTTTTCGTTCAAACAGGGTCCGCGCAAAGTGCTGGTCGTGGTCCCATCTGAATCAACACCAAATCCTCTCACTTCAGACCCAATCGGGATCGGCACTGTAAGTAGCTCACCCGCTGGGGCGACAGTTACACTCTCGATTGCCGATGCTGATTTCAAATATTTTGGTTTCGCATCGCCGGATGGTGATACGCCACCTGATTCCTGTCCGGCGGCGCCATATCAAAGCACTGCTGTTCACACCCGCGCGCCAGTTAAGATTTATGTTTGCAACAAAGATCAGAGTAACTTCCCCACCGACTGGGCATTGCGGACTTATGTGCAGATTACTGCAAGCGCTCCCGGCTATTCCAACGTGAACGTTTTGTTGCCCCTCGAAAGAACTGAAGTCTACTATATGCAGCTCGCTTCTCCGCTCGATATTTCCAACTCCGGTACCGGCACTACTACGGTGAGCATTGTTGCGAATCAGGCCGGTTATTTCGTCTCCGACCATCTAAGCGTGCCAACTCTTGGTACGAATTCTTCCTGGATCAGAATTTCTCCGACCGATCCCGGTGATCCCTGTTTCATGCGTGCTTCCTGCTCGTTTGAAATATCCGTGGATCCTACACAATTAACCAATCTGGCAGTCGGCGAGACTTATTCAGGGAAAGTAAGTTTCAGCACGGAGAACGGGCTACTCGCCAACCTTGCCGTCATCTATCAGTACAGCGGAAGTCGTCAATTAGGGGTAGATGTTGACGATGACGAGCAGTCCGATGTAGCCGTGTGGCGGCCTTCGAATGGCGACTGGTACATCATTCCCAGCAGCAATTCCAATGATCCCGGTGCCGCACAGGTTGTGCAATGGGGATCTATTGGCGATGTGCCGGTCGCCGGCGATTTCGATGGGGATGGCATCACGGATTATGCTGTGTGGCGGCCATTGGATGGCTCCTGGTATATCATGCCCAGCACCAATCCTGGTGCGGTGAGAGTCGTGCAATGGGGCTCAAATGGCGACGTGCCGGTCTCCGGCGATTTCGATGGCGATGGCATTACGGATTATGCTGTGTGGCGGCCATCGGATGGCTCGTGGTATATCACTCCTAGCGCCAATCCCGATGCAGTGCGGGTTGTGCAATGGGGCTCAAATGGCGACGTGCCGATCGCCGGTGATTTCGATGGTGATGGCATCACGGATTGTGCTGTGTGGCGGCCATCGGATGGCTCCTGGTATATCACTCCCAGCGCCAATCCCGGTGCAGTGCGGGTTGTGCAATGGGGCTTAAAGGGCGACGTGCCGGTCGCCGGCGATTTCGATGGTGATGGCATCACGGATTATGCTGTGTGGCGGCCATCGGATGGCTCGTGGTATGTCATGCCAAGCACCAATCCGGGCGCGGTGGGTGCCGTGCAATGGGGCTCAGCCGGTGACGTGCCGGTCTCCGGCGATTTCGATGGTGATGGCATCACGGATTATGCTGTGTGGCGGCCATCGGACGGCTCGTGGTATATCATTCCCAGCGCCAATCCGGGTGCGGTGCGCGTCGTGCAATGGGGCTTAGCCGGTGACGTGCCGCCCGCGGCGGTTGTCCTGCCCCCTCAACCCTGATGTTGCGTCCGGTCGTTGCTGAGTACCGCGGACCGTCTCGTCTGAATTTACGCCTGCGGCTCTCAGGCGCGCCAGCGAACTCCCAATCTAAAGTCTTCTTCGCGTAACCAGCGCTTCGTTCCATGTGACCGCGTTGCTGATACTGGATCACTGGCTCCGCCGCATGGCTGCCGGGAAGGCCTTTAAGCACATTGGCTTCTCGTAAGGACTGCCCCGTTTCGCAAGAGCCCGAACCGCGCGAACCCATACGCCCGCGCTTCTCGACGATCATTCCAGGAGTCCGGCTCCGGATAGCAGTATTGAGACGGCCTTCCCGAACCGCATTCCGCAATATGATTCGTGCCGGTGTTCCGGAGAAGATCGCGATGCAGATTTCAGGCCATAAAACCGCGAGCAGGCTGTGCCGCTACAACATCACCGATACTCGCGATATCAAAGATGCAGGAAAGCGCTCCGAAAACCTGCGAACTACCTTCGTACCAAGATTAGCGTAAGTGGTGCCCGGGGCGGGACTTGAACCCGCACTCCGCTTGCGCGAAAAAGGATTTTAAGTCCTTTGC
>Ga0134125_10000984_pt1 | contig 36259 bp, 33 predicted proteins | sample KB31751_FD_96464 | JGI IMG/M metagenome (GOLD analysis project Ga0134125, IMG submission 96464) | Terrestrial soil microbial communities with excess Nitrogen fertilizer from Kellogg Biological Station, Michigan, USA - KB3-175-1 | ecosystem: Environmental > Terrestrial > Soil > Unclassified ...
GCCAACGCTTTCAGCGTTAGCGAAGCAAACACTTGCGTTATTCCTGGGGCGTTGCCCCAGGCTGGAATTCGCAAGCACCTTCGGCGTTCATTGGGTTGATTCGTCAAGTATGTTAATGCCGTTTAAGCGGTTTCCCCGTAACCGCAGCGGCATCTTATCACCGGGCTAAAGCCCCGGTGTTAATGAGAGGTCGAACTTGTCGGACTTGCTTTATCAATGAAAGCCTTTCGCCAAATCATTAATAAGCTTCGAAGCAAATATGGCCCCGCGCCAACCCGGACTTCTGACCCTTTGGAACTAATCCTTTGGGAGAACATTGGCTACCTCGTTGACGATGAGAAGCGAGCCCTGGCGTTCGAGCGCCTGCGGAAGGAAGTCGGCCTCAGACCCGAAAACATCCTCTCGGCGTCTCCCGAGAAGTTAGTCGACATTTGCAGGATCGGCGGCATCCATCCTGAGCTACGAGCGCAGCGACTGAAAGAAATCGCTCATATAGTTCTTAATGACTTTGACGGCGATGTTGGAAACGCACTCAAGCTTCCACTTCCCAAAGCGATCAAGGCGCTGAAAAAGTTTCCCTCGATTGGCGATCCCGGCGCGGAGAAAATACTCCTATTCACCAAGACCTATCCGGTGCTGGCCCTGGAGTCGAATGGTCTGCGCGTACTGTTAAGACTTGGCTTTGGTCAGGAACAGAAGAATTATTCGGCCAGCTACCGCTCAGTTCGTGAGGCGTTAGCAGAACAGACCGGAAGCGATTGCGATTTCCTTGTCAAAGCTCACGAGTTGCTTCGCCAGCACGGGAGGGAAATCTGCAAGACCAACCATCCTAAGTGTAACTTATGTCCCCTTAATAAAACGTGTCAAGGGGCGTTTCTAAAGTGAAGTATTAGCTCTTTGCTCTTACCTTGTAGGAATGGTTTGAAAGCGCCGAATCAGGCAGCTATAGGACTTTCCGTTATCACCGAGCCCTGTCTTGTAGCTTCGTACAATCCCGAATCATAGAACCACTTCAAATAAGAGTTCGGTGATGGAGCAGATTGCACCAAGTCTGTAAGCCAAGAACTTACTAAGCTTTCAAGTTGTCGCTCGCTCGCGGTGTCCGGTGTAGTAGAGAATCGATCAAAGTATGATCGTAGAATATCTGTTGTTTGAATTTCATAATCCGGACTGCGATCTAGATTCAAAGACGAATTGTTTGTCCATAAGTAAAGCCGATCTGGGAGTGCCAACAAGAAAAAGGGAGTGCTCGGGACACCTGAGTGAGCGAGTAGATTCCGGTGGATTCGCTGAGCCCATTCTCTGAATTCAATTTGTCGCTGCGGCTTTTTCTTTACCTCTACAATTAGTTGCAGTTTCTTGTCCGGGGAATAAACGGCGACATCAGCCCGCTTCTTGACCTTAGCACCTTCAATCTCCCATTCACCTGAACGAACTTGTTCCTCCAAGCAAGGCCGACAAACGTTGACTTGCACACGACCAGGTAAGGTCCACACAGAAGTGATTGAAGCTGGTTGCCTTGCAACACACCTGTCAGTTTGGATGCTACAAATATCTGAGAAAATTACTCCAGTGGGCTCTACTTTCATAGTTCTAGATCCTCTCGTCTTTCAACAAACCATTGATTCAAACGATCTCTTGCATCCTCAATTAGGTCTTCGCGATCTTTCGGGCCCAGGACTGACATGAAAGAGGCATGCAGGCTAGTTTCAGCCTCATCGATTAATGCATCTGGAAATTCAATCGGCCTTTGAAAGCCACTTTCGAATCTTTCAACGTGGGCTAATTCGTGAGCCAAGCAAGCTAGAACCGACATTCTTGAATTAGCTTCGATGCCCGACCCGGCTTAACGTTAGCACCTAAATAGACTACGCCGTCAATTTCGTTAAAGCGAGTTTTGGATGAATGCCTTAAGGCCTCCGTAGTTATTAGTCGCCTCTCGGTATCTCCACACAAAAGTTCCCAAGCGTTGACGCAGTAGCTAATCTCCCGTTCACTAAGGCCAATTTGGTTGCGCCCGTCCGCTACCATTTTATCTCCAACATCTTGACGGGTTACAAATCTTTAGCGCAGCGGAAGCCGGAGACCATCCAACGCTCGTGGGCGTGGAAGAAATTGCGGTAGGTCGAGCGAATGTGAAGTTGCGGCGTCGCAAACGAGCCGCCTCGCAGCACCTTTTGATTGACGAACCACTTGTCGTTGTATTCGTCGAATTCTGATTTGAAGCCTGGATAAGGAACGTAGTCGGACGTCGTCCACTCCCAGACGTCACCGATCAGCTGATGGCAACCATGGCTGTTTTGACCTTCCGGATAGGCGCCTATTGACGACACGCGCCACAAGCCATTTTCGAAGAGGTTGGCTTTTGAAACCTCGACCGGGTCGTCACCCCAGGGAAACAAGCGCCCTTGGTCTGTCTCCGTCGCGAGGCCGGCGACTCTTTCCCATTCGGCTTCCGTAGGGAGGCGTTTGCCAGCCCATTTTGCGAAGGCAGAGGCTTCGTAGTAGCTCACGTGAGAAACCGGTTCATTCGCTTTGCTTTTCGCGGAATGGAAACCTGAGAAATCGCGAATCATCCATTCGCCATCGTGAAGCTCCCAATACAGCGGCGCAGCCCAATGCTCGCGGTTGACTACTTCCCAGGCTTCGGAAAACCACCAGCGAAAGTCCTGGTAGCCACGGTCAGCCATGAACTCGAGATAGTCGCCGTTGCTGACGGGAGCCCGGTCAATTGAAAAGTCGCGAATGTACACTTGATGCGCCGGCTTCTCGTTGTCGAACGCGAAGGCGTAGTTTGTGAGCAAAGTGGCATGCGCATCCTGCGCATGTGACGTGGAGCAGCTCTCAATTTTATGGGAGCTGAGTGACGGGGAAGCGTTCATGGGCGGGACGCCCATGCCACGGCCGTAGCCGAGCCAAATCAAGCCACCTTGGACTTCGACCATGCCGTCGACTTGCGTGGAGGACACGGGCGCAGGCTTAATCGGCGCATTGAATTGATCGCAAAGCAGGTGCTTGATGTCGTACACGAGCAATTCCTGATGCTGCATCTCGTGCTCAAGCCCGAGCCTAACCAATTTCAAAATCGTGTCAGCCTGCGGCTGGTCAGCGACCGTCTCCAGAAACTTCAGCATCTGCTCATCTACATGACGCCGATAGGCCACAGTCTCTTTCACAGTCGGCCGCGACCTGGTTCCGCGCTTCGGCCGTTCGATACGCGCGCCAAATCCTTCGTAGTAGGAGTTGAAATAGAACAAATAGTCAGGCGAGTAAATTTTGTATTCCGGCTCGTAAGTCTGCAAGAGAGTCTCGAAGAACCAGGACGTGTGACCGATATGCCAGCGCGGCGGGCTCATGAACTCAGCCGTTTGAATTACGTAGTCCTCAATCTCGAGCGGCGCCACCAACTCCATCGTCCGCGCGCGCACCTGCTGGAATAGCCTGGAGACGGCCGTTTCCTGCGTTCCGATTTGTGTTTCAGTTGAAGCCAAAACTAATAACCTTCACTTTACGAGAATTGAATGGGAGCGTTTTTCGCTTACGCCGCCAATAACTTTAGCGCTTGGGTAATTGTCTCTCAGACGAGCAATCAACGCATCCGCCCGTTGCGATTGAATCGAAATCAGCATGCCGCCGGCCGTTTGCGGATCGAACATCAATCTCAGCAGATCTTTGCTCACCGTCTCGCCAATCGAGACGTCGAAACCAACATAAACTCGATTGGTTTTGTCAGCACTAGTGACGAGTCCCGCGGCCGCTAACTCCAAAGCGCCATCAAGCAACGGCACCGCAGCGGATTCAATCTCGATAGTGACTTCGCTCGCTTTTGCCATCTCCCAGGCGTGGCCTAACAGCGAAAAGCCGGTCACATCAGTAGCGCCTTTCACATCAAGATCCCTCATTGCTTCGGCGGCGAACTTTCCGGACGTCAACATGGTTGCCACTGAGCCGGCCACAACGTCTTCGCTCACCTTTGCACGCTTGATTCCTGTCGAGATAACTCCAGTTCCAATTGGCTTCGTAAGAATGATTACATCGCCAGGTCGCGCGCCGGCGTTGCTCGCAATTTTGTCCGGATGAATTATTCCAGTAACAGAGTAACCGAACATTATTTGCTCGTTGTCTACACTGTGGCCGCCAATCAAGGTCACGCCGTACTTATTCAGCGTATCCAATCCGCCGCGCATGATGTCGCCGAGAATCGCCGGGTCAACACCCTTCTTGGGAAAACAGGTAATCGCCATTGCCGTCAGCGGCGTGCCGGCCATAGCCCAAACATCGTTGATCGAATTCAGCGCCGCTATGCGTCCATAGTCGTAGCCGTCGTCAACGATTGGAGTGAAAAAGTCCAGCGTTTGCACAAGCGCGAGGTCGTCGCGCAGTCGATACACGCCGGCGTCGTCGGCTTTGTCGAAGCCGATCAGGAGATTTTCATCAAAAGGCTGTTTCGGTAGCCCGCTCAAAACCTGAGCGAGTATGCTGGGGTCAAGCTTAGCCGCTCAACCAGAGCACGAAACCATTTCCGTTAACCGCATTGGTTCTCCTTTCATCTATTGCTGCAGCGAGCCATAGTAAGACCGCGCTAACCGTGGGGCAAGGTGCGTTATTATTTGGAGTGCCCCGACCTGTCGGCGCTTTCGTCGCTGCGACCTGTCGCAGCAAGTTGTCGAAAACAGCCTCTTATCAAACCCGCGGCGTCGAGCCACCGCGGGCGAAAGCGATGACAGGTCATCGCACGCCAAATTAGGGCACTACGAATTATTGAGTCGGTTGCAATTTGCTGGTTAACGAACCGTGTTTTTGAAGAAGCTCGCGGCAGAATAATTCAATTCCGGCAGGACTGCTGAAATAACAAGCTCCTCAGCTCTGAAGATCGACGGCGGCCCGAAGCTTTTGTCTGTGGATTTGTAAACTTCTATCGCCTGATTTTCGAGGTCCACAATCCAATACTCAATCACACCATGTTTGGCGTACAGCTGGAATTTGGCAACGCGGTCTCGCTCGATATTAGGCCGGCCTGGCGACAATATCTCGATTACTAATTCCGGAGCCGCATTCAAGCGCTCTTTGGCGATGATCTCAGCGCCGCGCTCATGCGTGAAAAACACGACGTCCGGGATCACACCACTGTAAAGGTCGAGAATCAAACCCGGCGTCGGGACAATCGTTCCAATTGGGTGTTGATCGAGATAGGAACGCACAAGGTGGACGATATTTGAAGTAACAAGTTGATGCGTAAGTCCGGGGGCGCACGACACGAAGAGTTCTCCTTCGATCACTTCATAACGGTTGCCGTCCTCGGGCATGGCCTCAAGGTGGTCAACAGTCATTAGTGGTTCGATTCTGGCTGACATATGGAACTCTGGTGGTGAGCTTGAAGAGATGCTACTCCGATTTTCCTGTCGAGGAAACAGGAAACTTGAGCTCAAAACGAAGATTTGAGGGCTCAGGAACGACGTAAACTCGTGAGGCGCTTGAGAATCAACTTACTTCGCAAGCATTTGCGCAAAAGACACGGGCAAACCATCGGGATCGATTGCGACCGCAAGTCTGATTCCCTCACCTTCACGCTGCGTCGGTGGCATTACAAAGAAAACGCCCTTTGCCTTTAATTCCTCGAAAGTCTTGTCGACATCTTCGCAATTAAATCCGATCGAGCACGTTCCCGCCTGCTTTGAAGGATCGCCGTTGTGACGACCTTCCTGGCGGACGCCACCGCCGTGCAGCGCAAGCGTGGTTGCACCGGTTTGGAACTCAGTCCACTCTGGCGATTCGAACTTGAGTGGAATTCCCAATTTGTCTCGATAGAATTCCACCGACTGGCTCATGTCGGAAACGATAATCATGGTGTAATCAATTTGACTAAACATTCGAATCCTCTAAATCTATTTTCGAGCTTTCTTGCTTTTTCCCATCGACACGATCGCATCAAACTCGTCTTTTGTTAGCGGCATCACCGAAAGCTGCGACTGCCTAATCAGCGGCAAGGCGCTCAGGCGTTTGTCGTAACGAATCGCTGCCAACTGTACCGGTGCATCGAGCGGCTTGACCGGTTTTAGATCCACGGCCACCCACTGCGGATCATCCGCGGTCGGATCTGCGTAAGCCGCCTGATGGACTTGAGCGATTCCAACCACGGCCTTTTCCTTGCCCGAATGGTAGAACAGAACGCTGTCGCCGACCTTCATCTCGCGCAAGTTGTTCCGCGCCTGATAATTTCTGACGCCTGACCAGTCCGTCTTTCCATCACGAACAAAGTCCTGCCACGAATAGGTTTCAGGCTCTTGCTTGACCATCCAATAACTGCTTTTTTTCTTAGCCTTCATTGTTCTCGATTCATATTTGATCGTATTACGGGTACGGCTCTAGAATGCGGGCGGTCTAATTACCAATAATCGATCGCCAAAACAGGAGATACTATGCTTAAAGAAGGAAGCACGGCACCCGCTTTCAAAACTACTGATGGTGAAGGCCGCTCCGTGAGTCTTAAGGACTTTCGCGGTCAAAGAGTCGTTCTCTATTTCTATCCGAAGGATGATACACCAGGCTGCACTAAAGAAGCGTGTTCGTTTCGCGATGCTTTTGACGAATTCAAAAAAGCCGGAATCAAGCTATTGGGAATTTCGACCGACAACGAGGCATCGCACCAGAAGTTCGCCAGGAAGTTTAATTTGCAATTCACGCTGCTGACCGATACCGATCACGCGATTGCGGAAAAGTATGGATCGTACGGCGAAAAGAAGTTCATGGGCAGAACCTACATGGGTGTCCATCGCAAGACCTTCCTGATCGACGAAAAGGGCAAGATCAAACGGGTCTTTGAGAAAGTGAAGCCCGATGATCATGCCCAGGAAGTACTCAAAGCATTCGCCGAATAATTCTCACTAGCCGTTAAGCCGCTACCCAACCTGGCGGCCTCTCAGCTCCTTCGGGCTTTTTTCCGGGCATCAGGTCCTCCACGGCGCTGAATGAGCTCGGTACATCCCGCTTGCGCGGCGGCACTTGCGGTGTTGGTCTGCTTTCAACTTCTTCAAGCTCGGCAGGCGCATTGATGAAATACTGCCGATTGTTGTCCACCATTTCCGTCCGCACTTCGCGGGTCCACAAAAGGAGATTAGCGAGCGCTTCACCAATCTCGTCTTTTCCCAGCTTGGTACCCTGTGCAATATCTCGCTGGGTCTTCGCGCCGTTTCTGATCGCCTCGCGTACGCGCTCTACCGGAGTCATCTTGCTGACCTGGCGCATCACGCCCTGTCGCCGCGGACCAGGACCATTTTCGTGATCGAGTTTTTCTAGAACATACTGATGGCGTACGGACTTGTAGGCCTTAAAAGCTTTTCGGCTTTCGCTGACTTTCTTTCGGATGCAACTCTTGCAGTACAAATTGCGACCGTCTTTTCGCGCGCGACAAATTCCATACTCAGTTAGCGGTAAATCAAGGGAGCAAATCGGGCATTGTTTCGTTTCAGGCATCAGCTCAACAGATTCCTTCATTTCAGCACTCCATAAACTCAAATTTCGACGTGAACTTGAGTGCGAGTTGCGTTTTTAGACAACACTATCCCTCGGGCCGGGGATTCGCGACCTCCGGTCCGCACCTGCTCTTGCTGAGATGATTGTTTGGCGGAAGGACTCCGACCCGTCGGAGAGGCCGCCTGAGATTGATCCAGCGCTGTTCTAAACTTTTCCGAACCGCGCTTGCCTGAATCAGATTTTAGCGCTTAGGTTTCCGGGCTAGCATTTGCGAGAAAAATATTATGAGAGCTTCGCAACCCAAACCAAAATCCTTGATACAGACAACCTACTTTTCAACTCTTCCTTCTATCAATCATCACTCGTTAGCGAGGGGATCGGGATTATAGTTATCAGGAAAGTTTTTGCAACTACTTTCTTCAATTTTTGTGGTCCTGTAACGCACTAACAAAGATCGTGGTTGTGGAAAATTATTTTGCTTGATTTTGCGAATGCAAACTTTTCTAAGATGAGGGGATATTTGATCGCATCAACAAAATTCTCAGGTGTGTGAGGCAGGTTTTCTTATTAGAAACAGAACTCGGATTGCAAAGTTTTTCGCGGGAAACGGTGTCTTTTCTATTTTAAGAGAAAGCGTTCGCCGTATGTTTGGCGCAACAGGTTAGGCGATCAACCCGATGGACCCACAATTAGTAGTTAACGTTACCGTTCTACACTGTGGTTCAAAATTCTGATTTCAGATCACGTGAACATTCGCTCAGATTCATCTCCGCATCATTGAAAACTACCTATAACTTTTTTCAACGCATCTTCGCGCGGTCTTGAACTCGGTAAACAAATTTTAGTCCTGACCAAATCTCGGTAACAGCGCACACCTTTACATCTACGAGTCCGGCGTCGAGTCCAATTTCCCGCACGTTATTGTCAGAAAGATCAGTCACTACGCCTGAAGCTTTTTTGGGCCACGCGATCCACAGCATGCCATTCGGCAAAAGTGTTTTAGCTAGGATCGGAAATTCTCGCTGCAATGCAGCCGCGGACTTTGTGAAGAGCAAAACAAAATCCATCGACTGTTTGGGCAACGCAATTTTGCGAACGTTATCTGGCAATAGTCCTAATTCCTGATCAAAGTCTTTAGGCGCATGAACAAATGCGACCCGAAATCCTTCTTTGATGCCAAGTTTCTTAATGAGTGGTGTTCCTGAGTATCCAACCATGCTGCTTCTCATTCCTTACTTTGGATTTTTCAGACCGGTGCGGAGTTTGTTCTTAACTTCTCTGACTACTCTCGGCGCTAAGTCATTGGCGTGCCGGTCCAAAAAGTCTGCGACCACGTCTGGTTGTCGCTTGGCTAACTCTCGCAGAGACCAGGACAAAGCTTTGATTACCATGTCGTCTCTGTCTTTGACCAATAATCTGCAAACCGCGAGCGTTCTTTCAGAATCACCGGACCCGCCTCGAGCCTTGTTGTTGAGTGGCACCGTGCTAACCAGTGCGGCACGCCGCCACCAGCGGTCACTCGACGCGGCCCAGTCTCGGATCAATTTGTCACTTACCTGGCCTTCTCTCCAAACAGGACCAGCAACATAGCACGCAAAAGTATCAACGGCAGCCCAACTATCCATCCCAGTGCCGAGCTTCACCAGCATCTTTTCCTCAATCGCTTTCAGCGCGGCGCTGTGTTTGAGAATCAACTCATAAGCCATAAAACGAAATTGAGTCTGCGAACGGCTTGCTAGCTGCATTGCCACTTGCAACACCAACTTCGGCGAAGCCTGCTTGAGCTTTTTGGAGAACTCTCGACGTATTCCACGCAGAGCTTCCGCGTTTTGAGCTGGCAAAGAATTTATTCGCCCGACTATTTCTCTCTCGAGCGCCTCGACTTCAGCCTTCATAAACTGTACGTGTAGTTACCAAAGCTTCAACAACTTCCACCAAAGAAAGCCAAATAGCACCCAAATCGGAATATTGACGAACGAAGCCAGCAACCCGAGCCACCACCATTTGCGCTGTCCTACATATTCAGCTCCGAAATAAATAGGCGCCGAGGTTGTTCCATAATGGGTGAGCGAAGCATCGAGGTTCGAAAAATAAGCGAGTGACAAAATAGCCAGGTAAGGCGGAGCTCCCGCGGCGAGAATCACCACCAGGAAAGGCGTGTACATCGCTGTTGAATGCGCAGTGATGCTGGCAAAGCCGTAGTGCGCGTAAAAATAGACGAGCAACAAGACTCCGAGGGCGGCCCACCACTTCCATCCCAACGTGAAACTTGCTGCTCCTTCGGCGAAACGCTTCGTAATTCCGGTCTCGCCCAGCGCTTCAGCCATTCTCACGAGACCGCCGTACCAGATAAAAACGTCCCATGCGCCTCGTTCGCCAAGAATGTCTGTCCACTCGAGCACTCCCGAAACGATTAAGACGCACACGCCGAGCAACGGGGGAATTGAATAATCCAATTTGGCAATGTACGTAAGCGCCGAGATGACTTTTTCGGAGGGAATTATTCCAGTAAGCGAAGGAATCGCTCCTCCCAAGCCTCGCACCATCCAAAGAGCCGCTACGAGGATAAACACCAGGAGCAGAATCTTTTCCGCGCGACTCATGCGGCCCATCAACACTAACTCTGTCCTTGCAAACTCGGCGGCTGCCGGAGTGTGTTTGATTTCCGGCGGAAAAACCCGGTAGATGAGTTGTGGAATTACTGCCAGCGACAACAAGGCCGGCACAATGGCCGCGACAGCCCAGCGCGTGTAACTGAGTTCTATCCCAGTTGTTTGTTGAGCAAACTTCGCGATCAAGACGTTTGACGCTTGGCCTGTGAGGAACATCGCACAAACGATAATATCGGCTTGATAGAGAAGCGCCATCAGGAAAGCGCCGAGCCTTCGCGCGCTTGGACCGGGTCTGGATTCATAAGCCTCCGCCAGACTTTTCGCGATAGGAAAGATGATTCCGCCGGCGCGAGCACCTGTGGAAGGGATAATGCTCCCTAAAACCACATCTGTTGAAATCAGTGCATAACCTAGTCCGAGCGAATGATGACCGATGGCTCGAATAAAAATCAGAGCGATTCGCCTGCCGAGGCCTGTTTTGATCATCGCTCGTGAAATGAAAAACGCAGCCAGAACCATCCACACAATCGGATCGGCGTAACCAGCCAGCGCCGGCCCGATCGGCATGGCTCCTGTGACGGCGAGCGCAGCCACTCCCAACAACACCATCGCCCCGCCGGGTACAGGCCGCAAAATTGACCCCGTGATCGTGGCTACGAAAATTGCGAGCAACCGCCATGACTGCGGTGTGATACCTGCAGGAGTAGGAATAAGAGCGATAATGAGGCCAGCGCCAAGGACTATCGCCCAACGCAGTAAAATTCTGTTTGGTCGCGATTGCCTTTCCTGAAGAGGCGGTTCGACAGCTGACCCGGACGACTCAGGTGTGGTCATTCATTGGTTCCCAGAACTTAGGAAAGCGAAAGAGCGCGGCGATACTAGTATTTTTGATGGGCGTTACTCAAGCTTGTTAAGCTTCGGTCTGGTGGGACGAAATATAAGCAATTGGCATTTGAGGCGACTATACTTGTCAGCAGCTTGCAAAACCATTGGGAATTCCTGGCTCGTATGTATCGATGCAAACGTGACTGCAGCCGATTGAATCTGAACATAAATGCTAATTAAGAAAGCCAGCGACATAAAATCCAGCGAAATTACGGACGAGAAGGTCTATCGCAATCGCCGCTGGTTCATGAAGAGCGCGATTCTAGCGGGTACGGCGACTGCGACAGGATTGCTTTATCGCGGTCTAAACCCGCCCACGCCCGAACTCCCGAAGGGCGAAAAGATTGAAACTGCAAAGATCGTCACTGAAGATGTTGGCAAATCAGCCTTCACGGTGAACGAAAAGCTAACGTCTTTGCAAGACATTACCAACTACAACAATTTCTACGAGTTCTCGACTTCCAAGGGCTCGGTTGCGTCAGCGTCCAAAGGTTTTATTACCAGGCCGTGGAGTGTTTCAGTCGGGGGTCTGGTAAACAATCCGAAAACCTTCGATATTGATGAGTTGTTGCGCTTCCCTCAGGAAGATCGAACCTATCGTTTTCGCTGTGTAGAAGCGTGGTCGATGGTTATTCCCTGGGTCGGATTCCCGCTCGCAAAACTGTTAGAGAAAGTCGAACCAACTTCCGAGGCAAAATACGTTGCTTTCCAGACTCTGTATGACCCAAAGCGGATGCCGAACCAGAACACCAGTGTTCTTGATTGGCCTTATGTTGAAGGACTTCGGCTTGACGAAGCGATGCATCCGCTAACAATTCTCGCCACCGGCTTGTATGGACAGACTTTGCCGCCACAGGACGGGGCGCCCGTTCGACTGGTGGTGCCGTGGAAGTATGGCTTTAAGAGCATAAAGTCGATCGTAAAGATAACCCTGGTAGCAGACGAACCACCGACGACGTGGAACATCGCCGGCCCAAACGAGTATGGGTTCTATTCCAATGTGAACCCGGATGTGGATCATCCGCGCTGGAGTCAGGCGATGGAGCAAAGGATTGGAGAGTACGGTGGCCGGCGGACCTTAATGTTCAACGGCTACGGCGAGCAGGTTGCTCACCTCTACCAGGGCATGGATTTGCGCAGGAACTTCTAAGACCGTTCTTTGTACTTTGTACTTTGTACTTTGTTCTTTGTTCTTCTTGGGCACAGCCAAGACTTCGAATTGGGCGTTCAACTGCAAAGGACAAAAACAAAGAACAAAGAACATATTTTAATGAGAGACACGCGCTTCACAAAACTCGTCCTGTTCGTCAATAGCCTGGTGCCGTTGACTCTCCTGCTCCTGGATCTCTATCGCGGCCGGGTGGGAGCTAATCCCCTCGAGTTCGTCACGCGGACGACCGGCATGTTGACGCTCGTCTTTCTCATGATTTCATTGGCGGTTACTCCGCTTCGCAAGATTACCGGCGCGAACTGGCTGGTCAAGTTCCGTAGAATGTTGGGACTGTTCGCTTTCTTTTATGGCTCACTTCATTTGCTGACATATGTCGCCTTTGATCGATACTTCCACTTCAGCACAATTCCAGCCGACGTCGTCAAACGGCCGTTTATCACAGTAGGCATGGGAGCCTTCTTTCTGATGGCGCCTTTGGCTATTACCTCGACCGACAAGATGGTGAAGCGGCTGGGCGGTAAACGTTGGGGTCTGCTCCACAAGCTGGTTTACGTAGCTGCCGCCCTGGGAGTATTTCACTATTGGCTGCTAGTGAAATCGGATGCTCGAATTCCCATCACGTTCGCTTTTGTTCTTGCGGTTCTGCTGGGCTACCGGCTCCTCATCAAATATTCTCCACCAGCCTCGCAGCACGGCGCTTCGTTGTTCCCGCCCCGTTAACGTGGCAATAAAAAATCTGACTCTGCAAATGTGGGTGTGGCCACGAGCGAGTTAGATTTAGGCCACAGATGGACACGGATTCAAGGGATCTGAACTAAACATTAGTTTCACATCGGTCTGATCCGTGTTCATATGTGGCAGAAATCGCCGGGCACAAGTTGTATTGACTCCGGCAGGGTCAAATATGTTGATGCCGTTAAGGTCGGGTCATTTCGTGTAAAATCCCTGTCGTTTTGAATCAGGAAGAGCTTTCTCCACAAGATGAACGACAAACTGAAGTTTGTCAGCCTGCCGATCCACGCGAGCGGTTTTCGAGTCGTGTTCAAAATTACGTCAAATATCGACCGGCTTATCCCGATCAGATCATTCGGTTCCTCGAAACGAGCTGTGGGCTAACCAGCGATTCTTTAGTGGCTGATATTGGTTCGGGAACCGGGATTCTTTCCGAGCTCTTTCTGCAGAACGGAAAGAAAGTGTGGGGCGTAGAGCCGAATGAGAGCATGAGGTTAGCCGCCGAAGCCGCGTTGAAAGACTATCCCAAATTTACGAGTGTAAATGGATCGGCTGAAGCGACCACGCTGCCCGACCAGTCAATAGACCTGATCACGGCTGCCCAGGCTTTCCACTGGTTTGATCAAAAGCGAGCGCGTGCCGAGTTTGCCCGAATACTTAAGCCGAACGGGTGGGTAGTGTTGCTCTGGAACGAGCGAAGGCTGGACTCAACTGATTTCCTCAAAGGCTTCGAGCAATTGCTTTTGAAATACGGCCTCGACTATACGAAGGTTCGCCACGAAAACGTCGAGGATGACATCGCAGGCTTCTATGCTCCAGCGCCATTTAAGCAAGTTAATTTCGATAATCGGCAGGATCTGGACCTCGCCGGACTTCGCGGTCGACTTTTTTCAGCTTCTTACACTCCCGAACCCGGCCATCGCGACTATGAATCGATGGTCAGCGAAATAGATATTCTCTTTCGAGACCATCAGGTTCACGGTAATGTAACAATCGAGTACGATACAAAACTGTACTATGGCCACCTGGCCTAAAGGTGCGGTAAACCCCGGAATGAAATTCAAGAAGGCAGCCCAGCAACAACTTCGCGAGCTCGATTACAAATTTCACCGCGCAAAACTCTCGTTGCGCCGGGACAACTTTTCCAACGCGAACGAAGATCAGCTGCTCGCGAGATACATAGCCGAGCTGCTGCCGTCGGATCACAATCGAATTGCCGTAGACATCGGAGCCGGCGACGGCATTCGTTGGTCAAATACCTATGCTTTGTTTCTAAACGGGTGGCAAGGCGTGGGGATCGAGTTCGACAGCCGTAAATTCGTAAACCTCGCCCAGGCTTACAAGTATTTTCAGAATGTCTTCGCCTGTCGCCACCGAGCTACGCCCGAAAACATCGTGCCCTTGCTCAAGTCGTATGAGGTGGAAAAGAACTTCAGCGTGTTGAGTCTCGATATCGATGGCAACGATTACTGGGTTTTGCGGGCAATTCTAAAAGAGTTCAGACCCCAGTTGATTGTGACCGAGATTAACGAGAAGATTCCGCCTCCAATCCGATTCGTGGTGAAGTACAACCCTGATTTCCAGTTGCGTCACCACTTCTTCGGCTACTCAATCTCGGTGCTTTCAGACCTCTGCAAGGAGTTCGATTACGCCATTCTGGACCTGGAATACAATAACGCCTTTATGGCGCCTCGAGAGTTAGCCGGAGAACGAGGGCTCGATGCCGAGACGGCTTATCGGAAAGGCTATTTGGACCGGCCGGACCGGAAAGAAAAGTTCAGTCTTAACTTTGACATGGAAAGTGTCTATTCTTTGAGCGACGGTAAGGCGCTGGAGTTTCTGAACAGTTTTTACTCCAAGTTTGAAGACGAGTATTTTTTGGCGTTAACTAAAATCTCCGAGGCTCATCGCTAGGTCGATCCTGGCGAAACAACGATGAATCGAGAACGCAGATCCAACTTTCGCATACCGTTGAACCTTCCTGCACGTTACGACGGGCTGTCAGGAGCGCACGACGCGCGCATTGAAGATATCAGCCTCGGAGGCTGCTTTGTTAACGCTCGCGGCCAAGTAGAAGAAGGCGAAACTATTACGGTGGAGATCAAGCTGCCGTCCGGTACATGGTTGAGGCTGCGCGGCGAAGTTACTGCTTATCAGCCCGGTATTGGATTTGGCATGGTGTTCTCCAACATGACTCCCGCCGAAGAGCATGCACTCCAAAAACTCCTGGTTGGCTAGGTAGCACAGACTTCAGTCTGTGTTCTACGACACTAGTAATCAACCCCATCAAGTACAGCTCAAGAGGACGGTGTTTCAAGACCGGGGAACGCCCCTTCTTAACAAAGCCAACTGCAGGCCTCAGTACAAACAAAAAGCACACGAACCGAAGGCCCAACCTCTTCGATCCGTGTGCTTGTATAGCGCCCCCCGACGCTATGTCTGCAAAGTCACTTACTGCCCTGACGCGAGCTTTTGCATCGCCGCCAACGCCTGGGCCAATTCTCCACGAGTAAACGATGCCTGCGGTCGGAACGCGCTCTCCGGAGCTATAAATCCGCGCGCTAGCGCCACGTTCACATAGCCACGCAAGTCTGATGGAATACTGAGCGCGTCTGAGCAAGGCAGTGGCGCATTCTTTTTTGCGTCAGCTTCTGCAGTCAGACCTGCCGCGCGCACAAACGCCACTGCGGCTGCCAAGCGCGTGGCCGCATCATTGGGTTTGAAGTTTCCGGTGGCCGGCACATCCAGGAACAGAGCGCCGTTGGGCGAGGATTGCGCGCTCTCGACGAAAACTCGAGTCGTCGCATTTGTCACATCAGAATAGCTGGCCTGTGGCGCCTGGTATTGCGGCACTCGACCACCCATGACCAAGGCCGCGGCCAAGTCTGATCGCGAAGCCGCCAGCTCAGGATGGAAGTTATTTCCCAGCGGCGCCATCGAGAACGTGCGAATGCTTTGCCGAATATCTGCTCGCAACGAGGAACTTAAAGAAGCCAAATCAGCCATGGGAGAATAAACGGCTCGTCCAACTTCCAGCGCGCCAACATATGATTGTGATATCGCCGATGCGGCGCCGGGGAGGCCCTTCACTGAAGCGCGCCACGTTCCGGCAGCCGGTGAATTGAGGGCAATACGCTGGCGATTGCCCGTCAAAGAGGCTCGATACGTCTTGGTGGCTTCAGCTGCGCCTAGTCCGTCCGGTCCAAACGCGTAAAGCCCCAACTCATTCGGACTCCAGTAAGGTCCCCAGGCCACTTGCAGAGAGGCGACCAGCGCGTCACCGGGAATAGTAACTGTGTTATTCGAACTGCCGGTCGCCCCCGCTATTCCCGAAAACGACTGCAACGGATCATTTACAAACTTTACCTGACCAAAATCTACCGTTTCGCGCCAGTCACCAAGGTTGAGATTTGGAAACGCAGCTTGCAACACGGCCGCGTGAACATTCAGCATTCCAGTGCCGACCTCGTACGCGTAATAAGGCGGCAAAGGAGTCGCGGTGTCTTGCAAGAGGTTTTTTACCTGCTTTGGTGTCAGCGTGGGATTGGCTTCCAACATCAACGCGATCGCTCCGGCAACTTGTGGAGCTGAAAAGCTGGTCCCGCTTGCTGTCGTGTAGTACAGCAACTCTGTCGCGTTCAATCGCGGCACATCGTTGCCGACAGTCAAACCCTCGGCGCCCGTGATATTGGTAGCGCCGGCACTCCGCAAGCTGACCACGCTGACTCCCGGAGCCACGATGGTGGGACGAAAGAGTTCGCTGCCAAAATCTCCTCGCGATGAGAAGCTCGCGAGATGCCCGTTGGTATCGGTGGCGCCGACACTGACGACCCAGGGCGCGACCGCGTATGGGTTCAGGGAATGCATGCCTGGCCCAGTGTTGCCCGCCGAAAAAACGACGTTAATGCCGCGTTCGGTCAGCATTTTCGTAGCTATGTTGACTGGGTCGTTGGAATCGAAGACTGTGTTGGCTGAAAAACTGCAATTCAAAACCCGGACGCCAAGGTCCGAGTTGTGTGTCAGCAAATAATCGAAGCCCTCCAGGACGTAGGTCAGATTCAGATCACCCGCGCTCAAGCCGACCACTTTTGCTGCAGGGGCAACTCCGCTGTAACGTCCAGCGGATTGCGCGCCATTACCGGCAATCACTCCAGCAACAAAAGTCCCGTGCCCATAAGCCAGATCGGTGTTGGACAAATTCTCAACGTTGGTCGGGTAATTGAATCCGACATTGACGCTTTGCGTGTCGGCGAGCTTCACATTTTGAACGACTCGCCCGGCAAGATCGCCGTGGCTGCCATCCACACCAGTATCGATGACGGCTACCGTGACGCCGCGACCGCGTACTTGCAGCCCCTGATTACGCACGGTTAAGGCTCGATCACTCCAGGCTCGGCTTACGCCCGTGATCGCTCGCACTTCGGGCTCGACATTGGAATCAAGGGTCCTGGTTCCGTAAATTGACCTGATGGCGGGCAAGTGTGAAAGGGCGATAATCTGACGACGCGTTCCCGAAATAGTCAGAAACGGTAAAGCTCGATAACGCGTGCCTCCCAGGATGCCAAGACTTTGTAATTGAGCCAAATCGGAGTCAGTCGGCATCTGGTAATAAACCACGACTGCGTTGACATTGCTGTCATCAGTAAGACTGTTCAATCGCGCGGCAAATTCTGGTTCGAAAGTTTGCAAGCCGCTGTGTGCCACCGGGCTCGAGGAAGACACCAGGCCATCGGCGCCAGTCATCACAATTCCAGTTGCACCGGTGACGTTGATGCCATCAGCGCCGGTCATCACGATTCCAGTGACGCCGGCAAACCTGACACTATTGGTAGGAACGGGAAACGAGATTCCATCCGGTCCAACGGCACGAATCGCGTCCGCGCCGGTCATGACGATGCCGTCAGCGCCAGTCATCACGATTCCATCTGCGCCGGTCAGCGACATTCCATCCGCCCCGGTCATAACAATTCCGTCGGCGCCGGTCATCACGATTCCGTCAGCGCCAGTCATCACGATGCCGTTGGCTTTTGTAATCGTGACCGAATCAGCTCGATACGTGGAACCGTCGGCGCCAGTCATCACTATACCGTCAGCACCGGTCATCACGATGCCATCAGCTCCGGTCATGACGATGCCATCGGCACTAACCATGCGGACGCTATCCGGCGAGTAATAATTATCAGCCCCCGTCATGACAATCCCATCAGCTCCAGTCATAACGATGCCGTTCGGTCCGTAAGTCAACAGACCATCGGCTCCAGTCATGACAATTCCGTCTGCTCCGTTCATGACGATGCCGTCGGCGCCGGTCATCACGATGCCGTTGGAAGCCGTGAACGTCAGGCCGGCGAAAGCCGGCACTGCGCTTACAACTACGGCAAGGACCGCCGCAACGAATCGTTTTGATTTAATATGAAGAGCTTTGGGAAGGTAATTCGTCATTCTTAGCAAACTGTTACCTCAGTCGGGTTTATCGGCGCAGTCATGCTAACTACTACTTTGGTCATTTCCCCCGCACTGGACTGGTTTACTCAGCTTTCGAAGCCACCCGGGCCGCCTGCCACCAACCGTCTCCAGACCTACGGGGTAATTTGTAGGAACGTGCATTCTAAAGTGGCTTCTGTATCGATTTGTTGCGCGAAGCTTGCGATTGTTTGATAAAACGGTCTTTGGTCTTAGGCCTTCGGTCTTTGGTCTTTGGGATTATTTAGAGAATTTCTACTCCGTCGATGTTGGGAGTCACCGAATCATTCAATCCCGAGAAGGCGTGCGCGTCTCAAGACACAATCAAAGATCAAAGACCAAAGAGCAAATGCCAAAAGCCAAAGACCTACTTGAGTAATTCCTGGAAGGTTCGCCGAGCCTCGTTGCCAGGCTCAACCCCAAGCTCATTTACCAGCACCTTACGCAGCGCTTCGTACTGCTCTTTGACTGCGCCCCGATTACCCTGCGCGGCATGAGCGCGCATCAGCAAGCAGTGAATATCTTCGCGAAAAGGATCGTCTTGAATAATGCGTTGGCCCAGTTGCATGGCCCGGTCCCAATCCCTGGTCTTCTCAGCTACCGCCGCCAGTGATTCCAGCAAGCGCAGATGCTGCTTGTTGTAATAGCTGCGCTGCTCGTCTACCCAGCTGTCATAACTTCCCTGCATGAATTCGCCTCGATAAAGTCCGATCGCAGACTCATAAGCGTTAATGCATTCGTCGAACCGGCGCGCGCGGCGGGCGTTTTCGCCTTCCGCAAGCAAGCGGTCAAACTCCTCGATATCGAAGCGATATGAGAACTCCGCATTGAACTGATAATCCCCATCACGATAAAGCAGGAAGTTCTGCTTCAAGGCTTGATTACTGTTCAGTGCCTTGCGGATATGGGACACCGTGGGATGAAAGTTTTTCTCCACCACTTCGAGATCGATCTCGCCCCAGAATGCATCGATAATCGAGTCTTTGGAGGCTCGTCGATGGCGGCGCGAGGCGATGAAGCACAGAATGTCGCGGGCGCGACGGGTGGTCCAGGCATCAGCACCCAAGGGTCGCGCCGGATCTCGAATGATCTCTACGGGCCCGAGCATGTTGATAGTCAAATCCGTTAAAGAGCTGGCAGCGATCGGTATTTCGACCACAGACGCGGCAGCCACGGGAGAATCCTGGTCCTTGATCGTGGTCAGCTGCTCTCTTATTTCAACCGGCAATAACTCGATAACTTCATCCGTAGAAAACAGTTCCGGATCATTGTTTACTTCACGCTGCAGCCAATATTCGTAGTCATACCGCGCCGCCAGCTCGAGCGCGCGGCGCAGGTTTGGCAGCACTTGAGGTTCGTTGCCAAGCTTGACGTCACACGCCGCCGTCGCCAGGCACGCCTGCGCTTCGTTGTAGTAGAGTCCATTGTCGTGAAAGTACTGCAAGGCTTTTTGTAACTCTTCATGAGCTTGGGCGTGCTGGCCCTGGCCGAGCATTACTCGCCCGCGCGCCAGAGAAGCCGTGTAGAAACTCATTTCGCCTTTCTCGAGCGGGCGAGAATGGATCAGTCGATCGATATGCTTTCGAGCGGTAGTTGCGTCGCCTGCCTGAAGATGAAGGAGTGCCCGCTCTTCGAGCAGCTCAACTTTGCCGAGAGGAATACCAGCATCGTCGTAAGCTCGGGCAGCCCGCTCGTAAAACTCAGTTGCGCGCTCACCATCCCGTCGCTCGCGATAAAGATTGCCGAACGCTTCGAAGATCTCCCCGCGTAGTCTGGTCAAGTTGAAAAGCTGGCTGCGGTCCAGTGCCCTCTCCAAATGTTTCTCGCAGCTCTCAAAGTTTCCGCGATACAGATGACAACGAGCCATGTTCAAGTGGGCGATTGCCTCTTGAGGCATCGGCGCTCCGGGTCTGTCCTCACGCAGCATGCGACCAAGCCAGCGCAATGCTTCGCCAAAATCGCCGCGAATGCCCGCCGGTGTCCCCAGGTTGTGCGCGATAAGCCGCATGTAGTACTCGTCGTTGCGCTCTTCGGCCGACTGCAAAGCCGCTCGAAATTCTCGTTCGGCCGCGGTCCACTCGCCCATAGCCACGAGACACAAGCCTCGCGTGTTGCCGCACTTCATTAAGACAGCTGAATTCTCGCCAGCTAATTTGAGCGCCCGGTCCAGATACGAGAAAGCCTGCTGATACTCGCCTTCTCGTCGGGCCAGCGTCGCCAGCGAATGAAGCGACTCGGCCTCGCCTTCCGCGTCGCCTTGTTGGCGGAGCAAATTGATTGCACGACGGAATAAGGCCTGTGCGCCTTCGTCTTCGCCGCGTAACCGCGCAACTTCGCCCTGGTGAGCCAACGTTCTGGGGTGAGCCTCCGATGACGACACTGGAAGCGCCGCTGTCAGAGATGCCAGTGAGCTAATCGCACCCGACGCAATCCACTCGTTCCCGTGATCCGCAATAACCGAAGCTGCCTTGTCAAAGTCCTCAGCAAAAATCAGGTGCCGGACAGCAGGCTCCCAAGCCGCTCGGCCGAGAAAATAATTCGCAAGCCTGGCATGCTCCTGGGCTACCTTTGTCCGACCAATTTCGCTTCTGAATCTTCGCCGCAGGAAACTCTGAAACAGCGGATGAAAGCGATATTCTTCGCCGTGGCCATCGCTGACAACGGTGATGAAAACGTTTCGGCGCACGAGAGTTGGCAGAACTCGCGCGCAATTCAAGCCTTCGAAAAGAACCGTGCAGGCATCGAGCTCAATGCTATCGAGCAGTGAAAGCCGCAGCAGCAGGTTTTGCGTCTCCTCCGATTCGTCGGAAAAAACTTCTTCAGCAAAATAATCAAAGATGTCGCGCTCGGATCTGGTCAGCACTTCAACCAGGTCTCTTGACTCCGGCTTGCCATTATCACGAGCTGAAATCGCGCGTTGGGCCACCTGCCTGACCAACTGCAGCGCGGTAATCCAACCGTGCGTCCGCTGCCGGTACTCGTCCAGCTGCTCGCGCGTGAGCTCGAGATCGAAGATCTTGCGAAAGAGCTCCTTCGTCTCTTCATCAGTGAAAAGCAGATCCGACCTTTCGATAATCGAGTTGGGAGCCTGAGCTCGCAGTCGAGCCAGGGACAGAGGTGGCATCTCTCGAGAAATAATGATGACGTGCAAGACATCGGGAAGATAGGCCAACAATCGATCGAGTACCGCGTGGACCGCTGTGTCGGCGCCGAGATGGTGATAGTCATCAAGCACCAAGATCAGCTGCTGCTCCACGCGCTCGAGCACTTCGTTGAGCAGCACATCGACTCCGCGTTCAGGATGCTGCGAAAGCTCGCCTGATGATTCATGCAAATATGAAAACAGAGCCTTACCAAAGCTGGGAACGAGTTGCTGGATTCCATGCGTGAGGTAGCTCAGGAATACGAGCGGATCTGCATCAGTATGATCGAGCTGATACCAGACAAACGCGCGGTCATGGGTCCGCAGAAAATCCGCCACCAAAGTTGTCTTGCCGGAACCTGCATTCGCCGTAACCAGGGTCACCGGATGCGCGAGATTTGCTAGCAGTCTCTCAGTTAGGCGTGGACGTGACAGCAGCTCAGGCGACGGCCGCGGCGGTAATAACTTCGTTCGCAGAAAGAACGTCGGTTGAGAAGACGTTTCTGTCGCTGACTGAGCGGAAGATGTCCTGCGCGTCGGCTTTCCGGGCCGATTTCTTGATGGCATGGGCATGGGCCTCGGAGTCGGAGTTGGCCGGAGATTAGCACACTGAAACCCGTTCAATCCACGCTCCAATACCGAAGCTATGGCTGTCGAATCAAAGCTTGACTCGTTTGTCGAGGAGGCCGTTGTCATAATCGGGGGCCTGAGAACTAAACAGCCGCGGCCCCATCCAAAAGTTTCTGTCTTTCAGTTGTTAATGAATCGGCACAGAAATGCAGGGCGCCGGCGCGGCCATGGGTGTGATCCAGCGCAATCGTCGCCTGCTCGCAGGAGAGGCCCACGCTTTCGAAAAACTCGATTGCTTCCTGTCTCGTGAAAGCGAGTTCGGCCTCATCGACTACGCACAAGCTTTGCTTGGATCGCATGCGCCAGAGCGGAGCAGGCGGCATCGTCCTGCTGGTGATGATCACATGCACGCCGCTCGGCAATAGCGGCAGAAGCCGGCTAAAGAAAGAAACTACCCAGGGCGCGTCGTAGACCAGATGCAAATCTTCAATGACGATCAGCAAGGGCTCGCCATCCGTTTCAACCAGCTCAAAAGCAAACGCGTCAGCCAACAAAGGTATTTCGTCGTAATTGCCATTCAAGATCGGCTGCAAATTCCGTAGCCCAAACGTTGGCCGATGCCGCTTGATACTGGCTATGAGGTACCCAAAAAAGACCTGCAAGTCTCCATCAGGTGCGTCGACCTTGTACCAGGCAGTTGGACGGCCAGAGTCGCGCGCGAAATCGCCGGCAAGCGTGGTTTTTCCGGCGCCGGCGCGCCCATTAATTATCGTTGAGCAACAGCTCTTGAGACTCTCGTGTAGAAGACCTAAAAGCCTTGGTCTGGAAATATGCGTGATCGGCGGCGGCAACAGGATCTTCTCGATGATTAGCTGCATGGCGCTCGGCCCCTGACTGGTGAGTTCGACTATAAGCATGAATGTTGAGTTCCTTGGTTTAGAAAGGCAAACGGCACCGAAATCGCTAAAAGGCTCAGCGACTCGCGACTTTTACTTTTATTGCAATGCGGTTGAGAAATTCTTGAGTTTTTAAACACCGATAAGCACGTGGTCGGGAAATACTGACGAAACAGCCGGTCGGAGAATCCGAAGGTGAGGCATGAATCGCTTGCTACAGCGACAGGAAAACACTATTCTGCCGCGCGTCAGATTCCGTAGGAATGAAGGAGACGAAATGAGAGTACATCGACTGCTACTCCCGCTCGCTTTGCTTGTGTGGCTGTGCAATGCGGCTCTCGGTCAGCAACCGGCTTTGCCCAAGACAAGTTTGAAAGTGGGAGATGCTGCCCCTGAGTTTACGATGCGTGGCACCGACGGCAAGACCTACAAGCTCAGCGACTTTAAGACCAAGAAAAACGTGGTGCTGGCTTTTTATGTTTTGGCCTTCACTGGTGGTTGAACGAAGGAATTAAAGGCGTATCAGGCTGATATCGCTAAATTCGAAGGTAACGAAACTCAGGTTTTTGGTATTAGCGTAGACAGTGTTCCCGCCAATCGAGAGTTCGCCAAACAATTGGGCGTGACTTTTCCGCTACTCAGCGATTTCAAACGGACAGTAGTAAAGGACTACGGCATCTTCAATGAAGAGCAGGGCTTTGGCAATCGAGCCACGTTCATCGTTGATAAGGAGGGAATCATTCAGCACATCGATGTTGGGAATGATGCCATCGATGCTACGCGCGCTGCGGATGCTTGTAATGTCCTGACTCACAAGAAAGCTGCGCAATAAACCGTACTTGGTGCTTTATTCAAGATCTCAGATCTGGAACTCAAATTTCAGATCTGAGATCTCAGATCGCAAATCTCAGAGATCTTTATGGTGTCTTCGGGGCTGCTTTCGCCAGCGCCTTATCGATCGCTTCTCGAAGTGCCTCCACGGTCAGATCATTGAGCTTCACTCCGTTGATGAAGATCGTCGGAGTGGCGCCGATGCCCGCAATCTCGCCATCCTCCAGATCATGCCGCACATCGTCTGCATGAACTCCTTTGTCCAACTCGGCGTCGAACCGCACTCGATCAATACCAACCTGCGACGCGTACTTCTTTAGCGATGGCACATCCAACGCACTCTGGTTTTTGAATAGCAAAGCCGTGTACTCAAAGAACTTTCCTTGAGCATTAGCAGCGTCGGCAGCTTCGGCAGCTTTGCGAGCGTGTGTATGCTTATTCAACGGATAGTTCTTCACCACAAACCTGACCCGATTTCCATAGGCAGGCAGCACGCGCTCGAGAACGGGGTGCATCGCCGCGCACGACGGACATTCGAAGTCGGTAAACTCGACTACGGTGACCGGCGCACTCGCGTCGCCGCCTCGACTCGGATCTCCAGCTGTATTGATTATCTGAACCGGCGCCGGCGGCTCGGTTAAGAGAATACGCAGGTTGGCACTCTTGCGCAGACGGTCTGACAGAGCGCGTTCGAGATCCTGTCCCGACTTTTCGCGCAGATAAGTCGCAATCTGATATTTCACCGACGCAAGGTCAGAACTAATTTGCGCTTTGTTATCGTTGTAGAACTTTTCCACTTCAGCGTCAGTCGGCACATGAATCTTTTCAGTCACTTCCTGCCTGATGATATCTTCAGGCTGAACGTTCCGCTTCCTGGCTTCCGCCAGTAATAACATGTTGTTGATAACTCGTTCCAAATTGGCGAACGCAACCTGATAAGTGCTCAGCCGAATCTTGTAGATGATCGGCTTCATTCGCTCATCGAGGTTGTTGGCTGTGAGGGCTTGACCGCCAACCGTCGCGATTACTGTGGTCGGTTTCAAATCCGGACTGTTGAGGTCGGTCGTGAACACAACCGGGTTAGTCAATTTGAGCTTGCCGACGAACTCCTGCGACAGGAGCTGCTCTTTCTCGCCTTTCAAGTAAGCAATGGCCTGGGCGCGCGCTGTCGCGGAATCCATTCCGGCGATTTGGGATTTATTCTCGTCGAGTAGCTTTGTGATTTCTGCTTCGGTGGGCTCAGTGATCCGCTTTGCTACTTCAAGATCATAAATCGCCTGAGCCGACGTCTTGCGCTTGCGAGCTTCGATATCAAGCAGCACCGTGTTGATTTGAACATCCAGAATCTCCCGGCGCGCTTGCGCGATTTTTTCTCCCAACTGAGCAATGTCCTGAGCTGTGCTTGGATCCAATTCCGATATGGTGAGTGTCTGACCATCCAGAACGGCGAGGTCTTTCGGTATGGTGGTGTCAACCGGTGCGCTTGAAGGTATTGGGGTTGGCATGGGCGTCGGGGTCGCCGTCGTCTGAACTGGCGGGGCCGGCTTGACCGGGCCTGCAGCGCGAGCGGGTCTTCGTCGCGCGGGCGTTTGCGCCAGGGAGAGGCTAGCAATCAGGAGAACCAATACGGCGGAGACCGTTGCCAGGAACTTCATTGAACTCATTTCCTTTAACCGGGGGATGTGCTTTTCAGCATCGCGAATGATAGGTGATGCCAAGCTTAGAGAACAAACGTACGCCCGGCCGTTGCCCCGGATTTCGTGGACACGGTCGGGCGAAGTTTTTGGTTCGAATTATTACGCGGTCTCACTGCGGACGAAAGATGCTCTTCCGCCGTCGTCGTATCGGGGTTCGCGCCGCTAACAGACTTTGATGGCGACCGTTCAGAATGAAAGCGAGGCCCTGGTGAGTAATTCCAAGCAGCCGAGCAGCCCGCGTCACACTTCCGCCAACTGACTCGAGCGCTCGCTGGATCAGCTCACGTTCATAGCGGAGTACTTCACCTTCAAGATGGCCGACAGTTTCCGCTGTTTCGCTCGCCTCTGCAGCAATTGCGTCGTCCAGTTCCAGCGCTGAATCGGTCTGATCAAACGAACGCGACTCCTCACTATTTGAGTCAAACATCGCCAGGATCTTTCTCGCACTTTTTCCCAGCCGTTCTTCTGTATCGGGATCAGGAGATGGACCCAACTTTGATTCGGCGTCACGGAAATATTCTCGCAAGCGAGTCGGCGCCACGTAAGACGATAGATTCTCAACAATCGTCAAAGCCGCCAGTCCTGCTTTTTCTTTTAGATCGGCTTCGGTAGCAACCTGGATGGCGCGCGTCAGTTGACCATAAGCACGCTCAAATCTTTCCAGTCCCGCCAACGCCGAGCCGTGTGTGATCAAAGCCTCAGCGAGGACCAGTTTTTCATCGCCCTGCTCGGACGTTCGCACCGCGCCACGTACCGTGGTCTCAGCTTGTGAATAAAGGCCCTGCGCCAGGAAGGCGAGCGCACGCGTTTCATCAACCTGCGCGATGATGCCCTTGTCTCGCAATTTCACGAGCAACGCTCGCGCTCTGTTCAAGTGTTGATGTGCTTCCAGCGGTTTCTTAGCCGCGAGGAAAAGCGAGCCCAGGTTTGTCTCGACCAGCGCCAGGTAACGAATATTTCCTGACTGTTCGAAGTGGTAAGCCGCCGCTGAAAATTCGATGAAGGCGCGATCAATGTACTCAAAGCGTCGCTCTAACTTGCCGAGGTTCTTGTAAGCAAGTGCGTACTGGTTGTGGAACGAGCCGCGCAGCAAGTGATTCTTATTGCGGCTCAGGAGAGGAGCAACGTCACCATAGATTCGAAGCGCCTCATGGAATCGAGAAGCTGAGCTCTCGATGATTCCGAGGGTAACAAGACTCTTGAGTCGCTGTTCACTTTCGACTTCAGGGTTCCTGTCGACGGCGAGCTTTAGAGTATCGCGCGCCTCATCTCGAGCGCCTTCGCGCCAGTAACAGATGGCCAGTTCAAGTTGAGCTTCTGCGACTTTTTCCGCAATGCCAATCTCGTCAAAGATTCGAGAGCCAAACGAAATCAGATCCTTGGCCATTTCCTGGGAGCCTTTAATTTGCTCCGCGCGTCCAATCTTTCCCGAGAGAGCTCCGGCGCGAAGAAGTAGTTCCGCCTTCGCCTCGTCACCTAGACCATCCAGCTTTGGCCGTTCACCAACCCCGGCCCAGTAATCGGCCAAAAACCCTCTGGCTGCCTCGTAATCACCGGCCGATTCGCATTCCAAAGCCTCACGGCAGCAGCTGAGAACCAGTTCATCCCGGCTTACTTCCAGCTCGGGTCGAGTTGAATTGAGCTCTTTTACAATTATCGAATCATGTAAGTGCATGAATATGCTTCCTTTGCGCGCATGTGTAATGGTTCTTGCAAGACATCGACGAGGCAGGTATTATGCGCTCGCCCGGCATTCCAGTTTGCACCACCCAGTCAGACTGAAAAAGTGAATAGCCAATAACCCTGTTTGAGGAGATCACCAATGAAAACCTGTCGGAAGACGTTTGCCGCGAGTTTACTAGCACTCGCCATGGTAATACCCGTGTTCGCAAGTGACGTGAATTCTACGCCCACGAATCCTGCGCCACCACCACCACCGTCGTGCTCGTCCGCGACGCCGGGGACTCCAAGTTCAGACTTTCCCGGAAACGAGACCCTGCCGAGCATTGGAGCTGATGCGGCAGCGTTTGCGATAGATCTGCTAAATAGCATGCTGTCAATCTTCTAATAAACGCACGACTGACGCGTTATTTCAATTTCGGCGGCCGTTGCTTTGTCTCGGTACGACGTTCCGTGCCCAGAACTCGCTTAGGAGATGCGCGTTTGACAGCAATGAGGGACTCGCCTACAGGTGTGCATGCTACCCTCATCATCCGCGTAAAGCAACAGAAAAGGTAGTTCCTATTGCCGCAGCAAGGTTTCAACCATCTCCTTTCAAGATGGTTGCGGTGGAGCTTCACCTACTGCTGATGTTCGACAAGTTTTTGCACTGTTGTTAACGTGTCTATTTCTTCGGGAGACTTGTCGGGGCGGAGACGTAATATTCGCGGGAAACGCATGGCGTACCCGCTCTTATGCCGTTTTGATTCTTGAATTCGATCACAGGTTACTTCAAGAACAATTTTCGGTTCGACCAGCCTAACGCGACCGTGGCCGAATTGCTGTAGCGTGTGATCCTTAAACCAATCCGTCATTTCTGACAATTCCGCGTCCGTCAATCCTGAATAAGCCTTGCCAATATTCAGTAGCTCGCCATCGGTCTCGGAGCGACGAACCGCAAACGTGTAATCGGAGAGTAGGTTCCGTCGCTTTCCATGACCTACCTCAACCGCGGTTACCACGACATCCAGCGTTGCGATTGCCCGCTTCACCTTTAACCAATCGCGTCCGCGCCGGCCAGGCTTGTAGAATGAGGCAGGGCTCTTGATCATCAGGCCTTCATTGCCTCGCGTCCGTGCCGCTGTGAATTCATCATCGAGCGCCGCGACTTCCTCGAAGCGCTTCGCTTGAGAAACTCTGACGGTGCCATGCGGCAAAACGATGCCCTCGAGAATCTCCCTTCGTGAATCGAGCGAGTCATTGATCAAAACTCGTCCATTCGCGTAGAGCAGGTCATATGCAACCAGGATGACGGGCACTTCCTGCATCAGCTCGGCGCTTACGTTCTTTCTGCCCAAACGCTTTTGAAGCTCGCTGAAAGGAAGGATCACATCGCCTCGCGCAGGCACGATCTCTCCGTCGATAATTGCATCAGTTGGTAGCGCGCGAAGAGGTTCAAGCAACTCGGGAAAACGATGAGTAATCTCGTCCATCGTTCGCGAATAGATTGATACGCGCTGACCGCTCACGTGAGCCTGGGACCTGATGCCGTCAAATTTATCTTCGACGAAGAACTCCTCCGGCATGGTGCGCGCTACATCCGCGAGATCAGCTGCAGGCGTAGCCAACATGAACTTAAGCGGATGAAATAACCGCATTTCCACCTGGTCCAGGTTGTTAGCACGAGCGCGCACCGCGGTTTCACCGATATCTCCCAAGAGCATGTTTGCGTGAGCGACTGCCGCCAGAGGTTGCTCGAACACTCGCGCGATGGCATCTTCCACGAGGCCTTCTCGCAAACCAATTCGCAGATCACTTACGAGCAGTTTCACGAGATACTTTCCTTCAAGAGCAGTAGCTTGTCTTAACAGCGCCGTTAGCAAACCTGTTTTGTTTTTCGTTCCACGCGTTTCGCTCAGACGTGTAATTAATGATTCCGTTTCCACCAAAGAAATCGATGGTTTCTGAAAATCTCGGCCCGCTTCCTTGATTACTTCGTAAGCCGCTTCACCGGCATCGCCCAGGCGAACATAACGAGGAAACAATTCTTCTTCGGTGAAACCCGTTGCCGTTGCCAGCGCCTCACTGATGATGCTGCCTCCGACATTGGTGGTGCGCGCATCATTCAACGGAAATTGATGTCCAGCGAAATAGCGCGCGCCCCGAGCCAAATCCTCATCGTTTAGAGTTTTGAAGTATTCGCCGAGCAGGGCGGCCTTTTGGAGCTTCTTAGTCGTAGCTGCAACAGCCTCCGCAGTCTCGGCAAAGCGCTCCAATGAATCGAGCGCCAGAGGTGCTCGTCTTACTTCGGCTTCTGAATCCTTTGCTGACATCTTCCGGGTTCCCTTTGACTTTCGACGCAATGACTTCTGATTAAGCAGGGGCAGCGTTACAATCATAACGGTCCGTGGAGCAGGCTGGAAAATCAAGCCAGTCGTTGGCAAGCTGAATCTCAGGTTCGAGAGGTAACACAATATCCCTCGCGGTTCGGTTTAGAATCGCCCGAGCTAAAGAAGAGGTAGCAAATTCAAGTGCCGGCATTTTTCTTAATACTGGAATCCTTTGGTACGAGCGAGCTGCTCGTGATCCTGGTGGTCGCGCTTATTTTCTTTGGACCGCGAAAACTCCCCCAGCTCAGTCGTCAGATAGGCAAGAGCCTGGCTGAATTCAAGAAGGCCAGTGATGATTTCAAGCGCACTTGGGAACGGGAAGTTGCGCTCGATACCCCGCGGGTTGAGCCCGATCAAAATCAGACAATTCTTCCTCGTGAGGATTCCTTATCTGAAACAACAGTTGGACGTAGCCAGTCATACGCGCCTTTACCGGATGAGGGCTATGCCGGCAACTTGGAATCGACGCCAAACATAGCTTCCGCTGCAAGCGAGATTACGGAAACGGCGCCAACCAGCGAGCCAACCGAGTCAACATCAAGTCCTAAGCGAGACTGGTTATAACTGCCCCTTCATGTCTTCCTTCCTACGCTTTCTATCAGAACCAAGACCCGCTGAAGAACTCGGCGGCCAGATGTCATTTCTCGAACATCTGGACGAGCTGCGCAAACGTTTGATGTGGTCGATCGTTTTTGTGATTGTTGCCACGATGCTCTGCTGGTTCGCTTCGCGACGAATCTACAACTTCCTGGCGGTGCCAATCGAGCGAGCTTTGGCGGAAGCTGAGCAAAAGGTAGTGCCGATCGATGGCCGCACTGGCGGCGAAGCAATCGTGCCACTCAACCACATAAATGAGAACGACGCCGGCCGGTATGTGTTCGTTGCCGAAACCAGAATTGGAACAGCAGTAATTCCAGCAGGCGCGACCGTGACGGCCCGCTACGCGCAAGATGCAGCCGGGAAACTTGGCTTATTCACAGACGAGCCTCTGTATGTCGCCAATGAAATTTTGCCGAAAGGCGTTCGTCTCCCGATTGATTTCAACAGCAATGAAAAAGCCGGATTGAATGATCGCCTGGTGGTGAACACGGCGATTGAGCCGTTTTCGCTATACATCAAAGTCTCGCTGTACGCGGCCATCTGTGTTTCACTGCCGTTCCTGCTTTGGCAGATCTGGGCATTTGTGTCACCAGGACTCTATCCGCACGAACGAGGTTACGTATTTCCCTTCATTGGATTGTCGTCAATCTCATTCATCCTGGGCGGGATCTTTGCTTACAAGGTGATATTTCCGCCGGCCGCAAAGTATTTGCTCGGTTTAGGCCAGGATTTTCGGTTGTTGCTGAAGGCTGACGATTATTTCGACTTCATCATCATGATCATGCTGGGCATGGGTCTGATTTTTCAGATGCCCGCGATCGCCTACGTGCTATCTCGCATTGGACTCATAACGGCTGGCTTAATGGTCCGAGTTTGGAAGACAGCGACCATTGTTATTCTTATAGTCGCTGCAATAGTCTCCCCAACCAACGACATCCCGAACATGCTGTTGTTTGCCGCCCCGATGTTGGGTTTGTACGTAATTTCGATCATCGTGGCGTGGATTTTTGGCAAGCCGCGAAGTGCAACCTAGCTTGCGCTACAAGGCAAAATTTATCCACAGATTTACGCAGATTGCACAGATTCGCCCAAGCGCGTGCGTCAACGTAGCTTCGTTCAACTAACATCTGTGAAATCTGCGTAATCTGTGGATAGGTCTAGTCTTGGGTTCGTCCGCTAAAAAAGCAACGAATGCAGGGGTTTGCCGCATCTTGACTGTGTTCTCGACAAGCCCGTAGAATCGGTAGCCAATTTTAGCGCCAGGGTGTTCAAAACCTCGGAAATGCCCGTCAGCCCACGAGGGCTCAACTACAGCTTCAGCAGACCAAGCCCTTTTACCATCAGAGATTGGGTGATTGGTGGGAACGAAACAGGAGTTTTTAATGTCTTACCGGAAATTCTTCCTTCGACTGACGATTATGGTTTTCGCGCTGACCGCCAGCGCTTTCACCCTGGTTGGTCAGCCGCAATCCAAAGGTCAGGACCCTGGTGAAAAGCCTCGGAACGTAAAACCCGAACTCAAGAAGGCCTACAAAGACTGGCTGGAAAAGGACGTGCCCTACGTCATCACAGACGAGGAACGAAAGGCTTTCAAGAAGCTGCAAACTGACGAAGAAAGAGAACGCTTCATCGAGGAGTTTTGGCGTCGTCGCGATCCGGATCCGGATACCGACGAAAACGAGTTCAAAGAAGAGTATTACGAGCGTATCGCATACTCTAACGAGCATTTCGCCTCTGGTATTCCCGGCTGGAAGTCCGATCGCGGCCGCATCTGGATCATGTACGGCAAGCCCGATGAGCGTGAGACCCATCCGATGGGCGGCAACTATGATCGACCATCATATGAAGGCGGCGGTTCTACGACCACGTATCCATTCGAGACCTGGTTTTATCGTTATCTTCCCGGCGTAGGTTCCGGCATTGAGATTGAGTTCGTCGATCCGACTGGCTCAGGCGAATATCGCATCGCGCGAAACCCGGATGAAAAAGATGCGCTGTTGCACATTCCCGGAGCCGGCTTAACGCTTTCTGAGCAGCTTGGCCTTTCAGACAAGTCACAACGTGTCGGAAGCTTCGGCGGTATCGGCAATGCGAATTACACGCGCGAGCAGGACAGTCCTTTTGCTCGGCTGTCCCTGCTGGCAGATCTGAACCGTCCACCAGCGGTGAAGTTCAATGATCTCGCCGGTCTAACCAGCACGCCTGCGATCGAAGACAATCCACTCAACTTTGACGTGCGAGTGGACTTCTTCCGCCAATCCGACGAGCGCGTAATCACGGCATTCACAATTCAGACTGAAAACAAAGACCTCGTTTTTCAAGACAGTGGTGGTTTGCAGCAAGCGCGCATGAACATCTTTGCCAAGGTGACTTCAGTCGCCGGACGTCGCGTGGGCGTGTTTGAGGATCCCGTAATTACGACGGCGACGGCTGAAGAGCTGACCGAAGCAAAGGATCGCAAATCGGCATATCAGAAAGCGATGCCGCTCGCGCCGGGCACTTACAAAGTGGATGTGATTGTGCGCGACGTAGCGTCGGGAGCTACGGGAATTCGACACGTGGGCTTCACTGTGCCGAGGTACGATCCCCAGAAGCTCTCCGTTTCAACGTTGGTGCTGGCCTCGAAACTCGAGAGCCTGGCCGACCAGCCGGCAGTGGGACAGTTCGTCATTGGCCAGGTCAAGGTTATTCCTAATGTGGCCGGTGTCTATCGAAAAGGTGATCCCGTCGGCGTTTACATGCAGATTTATAACGCCGGAATCGACCAGACCACCTTGAGACCATCAGTCGATGTCGAGTACTCGCTGCTCCGGAACGGCAAGGAGCTCGGCAAGCAGTTGGAAGACTGGCGCGGTATGGGCAACTCAGGTCAACGATTGACGCTTGCCAGGCTGATCGACACCCGCGGATTGCAAACCGGAGAGTATGAAATCCAGATTCGCATCCGCGACCATGTGACCGGACAACAACTTTCGCCGTCAGAGAAGTTTTCGATTCAATAACCTTCGGGCAAGAGGTTGTCGACAAGTTCGGCAACCTCTTCTAGTTTTAGCCGGTAGCTTCCGTCTCCCTTTCCTCGGAACATTCCTCGAAATAGTTCGTCGCTAAACTAAGGAGAAAACTGTCATGACTCGTCGTGGACTAGTTCTGGGCATTGCTGCGACTGCAGCGCTATCAATTTGTTTCGCAACCATCGCTATCGGACAAAACCAAAAGAACCAGGCTCCGGATGAAAAGGATCGCAAGGTAAAGCGCGAGAACAATCGCGTCTTCAGAGATTGGCCGAAGTCAGACGTTCGGTTAATCATCACACCCGAGGAAGAGGATGCCTACAATAAACTCAAAACTAATCAGGAGCGCGAGAACTTTATTCACGAATTCTGGAATCGCCGGGATCCATCTCCAGACACGGAAGAGAACGAATACAAGGACGAGTACTATGAGCGCATCGCCTACGCAAACGAACATTTCAGTTCCGGCAAAGCAGGCTGGTTAACTGACCGCGGTCGAATATACGTTCGTTGGGGCAAGCCCAGCGACATCGAATCGCATCCGGCTGGCGGCTCGTATCAGGGCAATTCCTTTAATTCCACCACCACGTATCCTTTTGAGAAATGGTTCTATCGGTATCTGCCCGGTGTTGGAAGCGGGATTGAAATCGAATTCGTGGACCCAACCGGAAGCGGCGAATACCGCATGGCACGTAACCCTTTTGAAAAGGAAGCGGGGCCTTACAGCAACAATCGCGAAGGCGTGAACGGATTGGGCGATCCGAACTATCGCCGCGAGCAAGACTCGCCTTTTTATGTCTCGAACCTATTGAAAGACCTCGACACGGCTCCAGCGGTTGCGGCCCGGTCATCTCGATCCGGACTAACTAATTCTCCGGTCGAAGATGACAACGTATTGAGCTTTGAGCTCAAGGCCCATTCATTCTTTCAGACTGACGGGAACTCGATAGCCGCGTTCACGGTTCAAACAGACAATCGCGAATTGGCTTTTCAGAACAGCGGCGGCCTACAAACAGCGAATCTGAATGTCTTTGGAAGAATCTGGACCGTCACTGATCGCAGGGTTGGCGCCTTCCAGGACGTGGTTTCAACCACAGCAACGGTGGAAGAATTGGCTGACGCGAAAGAACGACAATCGGTTTACGGCAAGGCCGTTATTCTGGCGCCGGGAAAATATCGCCTTGACGTTTTGGTACGTGACATTAATTCCGGTGCTCAGGGATTTCGACAACTGGCGTTTACGGTTCCTAAACGAGAAGATGCCAAACTTCAGATTTCTTCAATCGTCCTGGCCACAAAAATCGAGAGCTTGAAAGACCAGGTGGGCGGCAATCAATTCACGATTGGGCGGAATAAAGTCGTGCCCAACATATCTGCTGTTTTCCATCGCGGCGCTCCGGTTGGCGTTTACATGCAGGTTTACAACGCCGGAATCGATCAGACCACTCTGCGTCCGTCTGTTGATGTCGATTACGCGCTGATGAAAGATGGGAAAGAGCTGCGCCGGCAAGTCGAAGATTGGGTCGGCATGAGCGAAGCTGGCGCGCGCTTGACCCTCGCTCGCTTGTTTGACACGTCGGACCTGACGCCAGGCCAGTACGAGATTCAAATTCGCATTCGCGATCACGTGACCGGGCAGACTATGAGCCCGTCGACTCAGTTTACTGTGATCAAGTAAGCAGGAGCGCAGGCATCCCTGCCTGCCTACCCCGCGCAAAGAATCTCCTTAAAGAATCAAGTGCTGCTTGTGAAGGCAGGCAGGGATGCCTGCGCTCCTGGTGGTGTTAAGATAGTCGAGCAATGTCTGAACTCCAGCACCTAATGGGCTTGACGGAGCCTGAGCTCATATCGTTCGTGGTCGAATTGGGCGAACCGTCTTATCGGGGACGCCAAATATTCGCGGCGCTACAGCACCGGCGATTGCGATCATTTGACGAGATGAGCGATCTGCCGCTGGCGTTTCGCGCAAAGCTGGCAAAACACGCGATGGCGGCGACTTTGTCGCTTGAATCGCGTTACCTGTCAGCCGACGGAACGCGCCGCTACCTCATGAAGACGCACGACAACCTGCCCGTTGAAACTGTGTTCATTCCTGAAGAGCGCCGCGACACCATTTGTTTCTCTTCACAATCCGGATGTCCGCTGCAATGCACTTTCTGTCTGACAGCTCAGCTGGGTTTGCTCAGGTCATTAAGTGAAGGAGAGATTGTCGAGCAGATTCTCCTCGCTCTTAACGATGCTTACGGCATTGGCGTGAAGGCGCCGCGCGGCGTCAATCTGGTGGGCATGGGTGCGGGCGAGCCGTTTCTGAATTTTGATTCATTGATGAAGGCGCTTCGAATCATGGCTGACCCGCAAGGATTATTCATAGTTCCAAATCGCGTTACGATCTCGACTGCCGGAATCGTGCCGCGCATTCGGGAGCTGGCGACAATTTCAGATCGTCCCCATCTCGCCATCTCATTAGCTGCGCCCACTGATGAGCTGCGCGATGAATTGATGCCGATAAACAGACGCTGGCCACTCGAAGAGCTGCTGGCGGCCTGCAAAGAGTTCGAGAAGTCTTTAAAGCCGGGCGAGCGTTTCACTTTCGAGTACGTGATGCTCGACGGGGTGAACGATTCCGATCAGCACGCGCGACAGCTTGCCAACTTGCTTAATCGTCATGCGTTGCGGGCGAAAGTGAACTTGATACCGCACAATCCGGCTGACCCGTTGCCGTATTTGCCGTCGCCTCCGGAACGAGTGGAGAGCTTCAAAGCCATTCTCGAGTCGAAGGGTATTCACGCCTTTGTGCGTCAGCCGCGAGGGAGGGACATCTACGCCGCCTGCGGGCAACTAGCCGCGCGACGTGAGAAACTAATTCTTCCCCAGCTTGGCGAGGACCGTAACGCAGTCGTTTCAGGATGATGAGTGTGTCGCTGCTGATAACATAGGATTCGTGGCTTGATCTTATTCACGCCGTGGCTTCAGCCCGGCGATCAATTTCTCGGATAAGATCAGTAACCGTTTCAACGGCATTAACATACTTGACTAATCAACGTCAGTAGTCGAACGCCGAAGGCGTTGGCAAATTCCAGCCTGGGGCAGCGCCCCAGGAAAAGGAACCAAGCTAATAGGGGAACGC
>Ga0134125_10000985_pt1 | contig 36210 bp, 32 predicted proteins | sample KB31751_FD_96464 | JGI IMG/M metagenome (GOLD analysis project Ga0134125, IMG submission 96464) | Terrestrial soil microbial communities with excess Nitrogen fertilizer from Kellogg Biological Station, Michigan, USA - KB3-175-1 | ecosystem: Environmental > Terrestrial > Soil > Unclassified ...
CGTAATGACCTTTCTTTAAGCGAAGACGGAAAATCAGGGGACGAGGCTGACCAAACAGCTCGCGTTCTGGCAGAAACAGAATTTCTGACTCAGCAAGAAAGAATGCGCAACCAGTTGATGGAGATCGAAAGCGCACTGGCAAGAATCGAAAATGGATCTTTCGGCGTCTGCGAAGAGACGGATGAAATCATCGAGCCAGAAAGACTGAAAGCGATTCCGTGGACTCGTTTGAGCATCGAAGGCGCGGAAATCCGCGAATCAGTGAACAAACGCTACGCTCGCGGGAGCTAGAACCGAAGGTTCTGCAGTGTTAGAACCGAAGGTTCTAAGGTATTAGAAACGCTGATTCACGGATGCATCAGCGCCTTTAACTGTTAGAAACAATCGTCCAGCCGCACAGTTTGTAGAGAATTCGCGCGCCGACGTTTCCATCCCACTCTGATTCTCCACTTTCTCCTGGAGAAACTTCGTTCAAATCAAAGCCGACAATTTTATGACCGCTCTCAACCAGAGAGCGCAGCAAGAAAAAAATCTCATTCATTTGGATGCCACCAGCGACCGGTGTTCCGGTGTTGGGGCAAAGGGCTGGATCAAGTCCATCAATATCAAATGAAACATAAACATTCTTCGGAAGTTCTTTGACGATATCGGCGGCAATCGTGCTCCAAGTTTCGCCCTGAAGTTGGCGGCGTTTGTTGTCGACATCAAAGAAAGTTTTAATGGCTTTCGGATGATTGTTGATGAAATCAAATTCTTCTTCACAGAAATCGCGGATGCCCACTTGCACCAGCTTCTTCGGGCGAAAGTCACTCGACATCACATTGTACATAATTGAAGCATGCGATTGAGTAAATCCTTGATAAGCGCAGCGAAGATCGGCGTGAGCGTCAATGTGCAAAATTCCAAAATCACCTTGGACTGACTCGCTGATCGCACGAATGGCTCCCAGTGGAGTGGAATGATCGCCGCCGATCAGGCCCAGCAATTTTCCGTTTTGGAGAACGGCTTTGGCTTCGGAATAAACTTTCTCCGTCATTTCTTCACAAGCGGCATTGACCTCGGCGGTCAGCTTTTCTTGATGAGCGAAGTTTTTATCCATGTTGGTTTTTAATTTGATCAACTCTTGAGCTTTGGCTTTCATGATTTTATTTTTTGCTAAGAGATCCTGAGGAATCTCCTTCATGAAATATCCGGATTCATAAGCTTTGCCGGTTTCGAGATCAAACAAATCCACTTGCTCGGAAGCATGGCGAATGATCTGGGGGCCGAGGCTCGCACCTTTGCCATAGGAAGTTGTCACTTCCCAAGGCACTGGCAGTAAAATAAGTCGGGCTTTTTCCTCGGTGACGGGGATTCCGAAAATTCCAAAATCGGATGATATCGCCTCTGTGGGATCAAAATGGCTCACGGTCGTATACTCCTTGCGCCCCGACGGGGCGACTTCCTTATGCAACACTCCTTGCTTCTTACCATCACTTCCATAAAATTGGGATGGCAAATATTTGGAGGAACATCATGGTATCTCACCTTTTCTCGCTGGCTCTGTTGTTGTGTGGTTTGACCTCATTCTCAATGTTTTCATCGGTGGCGATGGCAGCTCCGAAGACAAAAGTCACAGTTCCGGCGGTGCAACCCAATGCTCAAGCCCCTCAGGGCGGATCAGTGACGACCAATTTCCCGGCAGAGCCCTCATCGATCCATCCAATCACCAGCACAGATCTTTACTCACGCAATATTCATGATCTGACTTTGGCAAGTTTGCTGACGAAGGATCCCGAAACTTATGAATGGAAGCCTTATTTGGCAGAGAAGTGGGACATTTCTAAAGATGGCAAGGTCTTTACTTTTTATCTTCGAAAAAATGCAACCTTTCATGATGGTCAGCCGATCACTGCCGAAGATGTGAAGTTTTCTTTCGATGCGATTTTTGAACCAAAATACAATGCGGCCTTCAAGCGTCCTTATTATGAGCAAATTTCGCGCGTCGAAATCGTCGATCCCTACACGGTGAAATTTTTCGCCAAGAGTGTTTATTTTCAAAATTTTGATATTTGCGCTGGCATGTATATCATTCCAAAACATATTTACAGCGACGTTGATAAATCGAAAAAGATGAATAAAGAGCTGGTGGGCTCTGGCCCTTATATGCTTGAGAAATACGAGCGTGGACAGAAAATTGTTTTAAAGAAATATGCCAATTGGTTTGGCAAAGATGATCCTTTGTACAAAGGCGAATATAATTTTGAAACTCTGAATTTTCGTTTTGTGAAAGAAGAAAATGTTTATTTAGAAATGGTGAAGCGGGGAGATATCGATTACGGCGATTTGACTCCTGAACAATATGCTAAAAAAACTGACGGCGATCCTTGGGGAAAAACAGTTTTGAAAGTCAAAGCTGATAACGTCGAACCAAAAGGCTATCGCTTCGTCGGCTGGAATTTGCGCAATGATCTTTTTAAAGATCGTGATGTGCGCATGGCTTTGGCGATGCTCATGAACCGCGAAGAAATGAATCAAAAATTTCGCTATGGTCTTTCAGTTTTGGCTACTGGGCCGACAGATTATTTTTCTGATTATGCATCTCCAAATGTAAAGCCAGTTCCGTTTGATCCTAAAAAAGCGGCTGAGCTTTTAGCGAAAGCCGGCTGGAAAGATTCCAATAAAGACGGTATTCTGGATAAAATGATCAACGGCAAGCGGGTTGATTTTCGTTTCACCGTGGTTCATGCCAACAAAGATTTTGAGAAATATCTGACCTTTTACAAAGAGGATCTTAAAAAAGCCGGCATTGACATGGAAGTCAAATATTTCGAGTGGAACTCTTTCTTAAAAACCTTAGATGAAGGAAAATTTGATGCCATTTGTTTGGCTTGGACGACATCGATTGAATTTGATCCCAAACAAATTTGGTCATCCAGCAGTGCGGTCCCTGGTGGATCCAATTTTATTGGTTATAAAAATCCAGAGGTAGATCAGTTGATTGAAAAGGCGCGTGCAGAAATGGATCGCAAGAAACGCATTCCATTGTTTCGAAAAGTTTACGAGATCATTGCTCACGATGCGCCCTATGTTTTTATGTTTAATGAAAAATATGATTTCTATGCGGCCTCGGCAAAAATCGGTCGGCCAGCAGATACTTTTAAATACTCTGTGGGTTCAGATTATTGGTGGATGAAACCTTAGTTCGAAGGGAGATGTTGTGTTTCATTATTTCTTACGACGTCTCCTGCTGCTGATCCCCACTTTTATTGGGATCACTCTTGTTTCATTTTTCATTATTAATTTGGCTCCTGGCAGTCCTGTCGAGCAGCGAATTCAACAACTTCGTTTTGGTGGTGAGTTGGGCGCAACTCATGGCAGTGCTACGGGTGGAGCGCAGATGGGCGTCAGTCAAGAAGTGCTGGATGCTCTCAACAAGCAATATGGTTTTGATAAGCCGGTTTATGTGCGCTATTGGATTTGGCTGAAAAATATTTCGCATCTCGATTTTGGTGACAGCTTTTCTTACGAAGAGCCAGTGATCGACGTGATTACTTCAAAATTTCCGATCTCTTTGCAATTTGGAATTGCGTCCCTGCTTTTGACTTACATGGTTTGTATTCCGCTGGGGATTGCGAAGGCGACCCGAGCTGGCGGAGTGTTCGATAAAATTTCAGGGCTATTGCTTTATATTTCCTACTCGGTGCCGCCACTGGTGTTAGGGATTTTTCTTATCGTGTTTTTTGCGGGCGGCAGTTATTTCAGTTGGTTTCCTATTGGGGGAATTTCTTCGGACAATTATGACTCGCTGTCATTTTGGGCCAAAGTTTCGGATCGCGCGCATCACTTTGTGTTGCCGCTGATTTGTTACATGATTGGTGGCTTTACTGAGATCACGATGCTGATGCGAAATTCCATGCTGGATGTGATCAAGCAGGATTATGTGCGTACCGCCAGGGCCAAGGGTCTTTCTGAGTTTTTGGTGATCTACAAACATGCTCTACGAAATGCATTAGTGCCGATTGCGGTTGGTCTTGGTGGATTTTTGCGAGTCTTCTTGGCCGGATCGTTGATTGTTGAAACCATTTTTAATCTCGATGGCATTGGTTTGCTCAGTTACAAGTCAATTCTGTCTCGCGATTACAATGTGATCATGGGTTTGATTTTCTTATCGTCGGTATTTTTGATGCTGGGGCGATTGTTCAGTGATTTTGTTTATGTGCTGATTGATCCAAGGATTGATTTTAAATGATTGAGCAATTTGTTCACAATGAGCTTTCATTGAAACGCTATCGTCGATTCAAAAAAAATCGAATCGCCATGATTTCGATTTGGGTTTTGCTAACGATTACTTTTTTTAGCATGACCGCAGAAATTTGGGCGAACAACAAACCTTTGTATCTCAAATATCACGGGCAAAGTTATTTCCCGGTGTTTAAAACTTATTATCCGACGGTTTTTGGCAGACAAGATCAGTTGTTGATGGATTATCGAACGCTCCAACTAGAGCCTGACGACAAAGCGATTTGGCCTGTCGTGCAGTGGGATGCTTTTGAAAGTAATCCTTCGGTGGCAAGTTATCCTTCGGCGCCGACGCGGTCGAATTGGATGGGGACGGATGATCGCGGTCGCGATGTGTTTGCTCGTCTGCTTTATGGTTTTCGTTACTCGATTGCTTATGCTTTTGGAGTTTGGTTTTTTTCTTACTTGATCGGTTCTACCATTGGCGCCGTTCAAGGGTATTGGGGCGGCAAGATTGATATTGTAGGTTCGCGCTTTGTCGAACTGATCGAAATGACGCCGCAGTTATTATTGCTGATCACCTTGATTGCGATCTTTGAGCCTTCGATGGCGCTGCTGGTGATTTTTACGGTGATCTTTGATTGGACGGGGATTTATCACTACATGCGAGCGCAATTTCTGCAATTGCGACAGCGCGAGTATGTCGAAGCCGCTCGGGCGGTGGGGGCTTCACACTCACGAATTATTTTTAAGCATATTTTTCCCAATGCGCTGACGCCGCTGGTGACTTTCTCGCCGTTTGCGATTGCGGCGAATATTTCTGGTCTCGCGTTGCTCGATTATTTGGGCCTGGGATTGCGGGCTCCGACTCCAAGTTGGGGAGAATTGATGGGCGAGGCGCAAAAATATTTTACGATTGCAGAGTGGCTCGTGTGGTGGCCGTCGCTGGCGTTATTGATCACAATGATTGCACTGATCAACATCGGCCTCGCCGTCCGCGACGCCTACGACTCGAAATAAAAAAAGGTTCCGGGTTCTTTTTAGGGACTCAACGAGTCTAACACGCCGTGACCCGTGCACCTTCGCCGCAACGGAACAGTGAACCTGATGGGGGAATAATGAAGACGATTTTGGTGACAGGGGCGACGGATGGGATTGGGCTTGAGACCGCTCGCCAACTTTTTGAAAAGGGTCACAAAGTTTTTATTCATGGACGAAGTGAAGTGAAAGCGCGCGAGGCCATCGGCAAAATCATGGCCGTTGCTTCGCCAGCAGCACACAAAAATGTTGATCATTTGGTGACAGTGCATGGTGATCTTTCCGATATGATTCAGGTGGTGGACTTAGCCAATCAAATGAAAAATCTTTCGCCGTCGTTGGATGTTCTGATCAACAATGCGGGCGTTTATATGACTCAAAAAGTGCTGACCAAAGATCATTTTGAAATGACTTTTGCGGTCAATCATTTGGCGGTGTTCTTGCTGACTCATCATTTGGTACCGACGTTAAAGGTGGCAGCCGATGCCAGAGTTGTCACCGTCAGTTCTATGGCGCACTTGGGAGCGCATCTTGATTTTGACAATCTTCAATCGGAAAAAAGTTTTGATGGCTATAAGGCTTATGCGACATCGAAGCTTGCCAATATTTTATTCACCCGAGCTTTTGCAGCTTTAAATAAACACACCAACATTTCTGCCAATTGCCTTCATCCCGGAGTGATTTCAACGAAACTTCTACACGCGGGTTTTACCATGAAAGGCGACACCGTCAGCAAGGGAGCCGAGACCTCCGTTTATTTGGCGGACAGTCTTGATGTTGAAACCGTGACAGGAAAATATTTCGTCAATCGCCACGAAGCAGTCCCCAGCCGAGCAGCACAAGATGACGCCTCAGCAGTGAAGCTATGGAAAAAATCCGAAGACCTTCTACAAAAATATCTTTAAGAGAGCCTCAGATCTTTCGATCCAAGTTTTGATCGTCGCGAACTCAATAAATTTGAAAAATCTAGCTGTTTACAGATTAGACGATCGTGACTTTGCATAAGGTTTCTCTCTGAAAATGAAGATAAATCACCTTAAAGAAACGGGATTGCGGAAATGATTCCCTAGATCTGCTATTCTTCTCCGGTCTAAAAACGAATGAAATTTCATGAGAGTCACTGTGCTCACTCCATGGGATTTCAATTTAAACAGGAGAGTTATGAAACATTTATTTTTTACGATGATGCTTATTGCTATGTCGAGTGGGCCATTCGCGTTTGCTCAATCAACACTTCAATTTGATACAAATGTCAGCCCTGCACTAAAATCTCTGATTCAATCTGACCTACAAGCCTTGAGTCTCGTCGAAGGTAACGGTCAGTCCAATCTTCAGATGAAACTTTGGGGTCCCTTCAATGGCAAGAATTTATCGGGACAATTCTTGCAAAAATTTAGAACAGTAAGTGTATTCGATGCTGACGATTGCGGCCTTCTTTGTGTTATTCCATCTTTTTCTCACAACACTATTTATATGAACCCGAATTATTATCCCGGTATTGAACCAATGGTTGCACGCTGGGCCCAATACCTTTTTGCAACAAAAGTTGAACAGACTCCTCCTGTCACTTGCCCGACACCTTTTTTAGATGATCAAGGACATGACGTTGTGTCTATGTATAGTCATATAAAAATGGAAGGAACTGACAATTGCGATAACTCTGTCTACGGAGCCTACGCATCGGTTGCAGTTCTTTTGAGCAATATCGCTAGCTATTGCTCAAACTGTTCATTAGAGACAAAAACGTCGGCAAAAAGCCTTTCGTTATACTACCTGCAAAAAGTGATAGATCCAGATGCCAAAGCGCTGATTTTGAAAGATAGTTTTTAATCAAACCTAAGTTATCTAAATCCTGGTTTTATAGTCTAAGTTTGACTCTAAAAACTCTGACTTAAAAAATTAGAGAATATAAAAGGCAGGATCGCTCCTGCCTTTTATATTTGGGCTTGAAATTTGACTCGCCGTGACCCGCAAAAGGAACGGCGTACCTCGTGCAGTATCTCTCGGTAGTTACGTCGGTGAGCGTTTGCTTTCATCTGGGGCCTCTGTTGAGTGCCGTAGATGGGTGCGTGTCTAAGACTTTGACAGGAGAGAGAACATGAAAATCAGATCAGTGCTTTTGGGAACCTTGATTCTTGGTTCGTTTTCGATGCTCGCGGTTGGTTGTAAAACGACGGACTCGAATGATCAGCAAAACAATGTGAAAAGCACAGTGAATAATCTGAGTGTGAATTCTGCTTCAGCGGCGATCAATACTCCGATCTCTGGAGTCGACTTGCAAACTCTACGAGCTGGTGTTGGTTGTGTGAATGATCAAAATCAAGCCGTGATTGATCCTGATTTGCGAACGAATGATTCGGCTTCAAAAGAAATCAAATATGGTCGTATCAACGATGTGATCACTAAGACCATCGCGCTGAGTTTCCTGAATCAAACAGATGGAAAATTGCACGTTCAAGAAAAATTGGTTTCTGTGGTCAGTGATAGCAAAGGAGATTTGCAACAAGATCCTGTGACTTCGACAATGACTTGCGATCCTCAGTTGCCACTGAGCAAAGCCTGCACGATGGATGTTGTTCCGACTCCAGCGCCGACTCCGACAACGCAAATTAAAATTCAGGTGAATGGTCAACAAGTCAACGCCACGCAAGCGACGACAACACCTGCAGTTCAGAGCCCAAAGAAAGATAATATCTGTCAAATTCTCAGCATACAAAATACGACGAGCAATGATTTCTCAGGAACTTTCACTCTGCAAAACGGCTTAGCGGTCAAAGCCTTGAGACATGTTCAAACAATTTCTGGCGATGTCACTTGTGGCAATTTGAAATTTGGCAAAGGCACCATCACTGAAGAAACAGTACTCACTCGCGATGTTGTTGCGGTTTCTGATCTGGTGGCTTGTGGTGGAGCTCCGGTACTTCGTCTTCGCACAGTGACCATCACTGATGGTAGCAAAGTGATTCAATCACAACGCTCCGAAATCCTCAGCGCCCCGAAAAGATAATTAGATCGAAAAGTTCTGACTTAAAAAATAAGAGAAAATAAAAAGGCAGGATCGCTCCTGCCTTTTTGTATTTGAAATTTGGAGCGTTGAGTTGCAAAAAAGAACCCGGAACCTTTTTTTTATTCGGGGTCTTCGAGGTAGGTGTAGCCGGAGAGGCCTTCTTCGTAATGCTTGATCAAGAGTTTGGCTTCTTGCTTGGTGATCGTGCCTTTTTGGATGCTCTCTTCGGCCGCCTGGCGAATGCTGTCGACCATGCTGTAGTGACGATATTGAACGTAGCTTAAAACTTCCGTCACCGTGTCGCCGGGAACATAGTGATCCAAAGTGTATCCGCTTTCGTGCAATGACACGTGAACCGCGTCTGTATCACCAAATAAATTATGCAGATCGCCCAAGATTTCTTGATAAGCGCCAGTCAGGAAGATGCCCAAGAAATAAGGCTGATTTTCTTGGATGTCATGAATGCGCATGGTGGTTTTGTAAGTGCCAGTTTCGGTGTCGATAAATTTTTCGATCTTGCCGTCAGAGTCACAAGTGAGATCCGCCAAAGTTGCTTCGCGACCTGGATACTCTTGCAAACGATGAATTGGCATCACTGGAAATAATTGTCCCACAGCCCATGAATCTGGAACTGATTGGAACACCGAAAAATTACAGAAAATCGTATCGCAAAGTTCTTCGGATAAATTCTCAACGATGTTTTCGCAATCTTCGACTTGTTTTGCGATTACGATCATTTTTGTGGCGATGGCGAAGTACATGGACTCGGCCCAGGCCCGTTGTTGCAAATTCAAAACGCCGTAAGTGAACAGCGACAGAGTTTCGGTTTTTGCTTGAAGCAAGTCATTGAAGCACTCATTCACACTGTCTTTGTTGAGTTTGTCGTAGATGTATTGCAGATCTTGCATCAAAGGATGATCTGTTTTGGTCGCAGGACGTGGAGGCTCGGGACGTTTCAAATCGTTGATGCCCATGGCATTGAAAACCAAAATCGAATGGTGCGCCACCAAGAAGCGGCCAGACTCAGTCACGATATCTGGATGCGGAATTCCTTTTTCTTCGCAGAGAGCTTGCAGAGTGGAAACGACGTCATTGGCATACTCTTGCTCTGAATAATTCACGGAGCTGTCGGATTTTCCCGTGCCGTCGTAGTCAACGCCAAGGCCGCCGCCGACATCGATAAATTTCAAACCCGTGGCGCCCATATTGAAAAGCTCGACATAAAATCGGGCGCCCTCTTTAAGCGAGGATTTGATATTTTGGATCGCCGGGATTTGTGAGCCGATATGAAAGTGAACAAGCTCCAAACATTCGAGCATATTTTCTTTTTTCAAAAGCTCGATGCCATCGACGATTTCCATCGAAGTCAGACCAAATTTAGAACGAGCACCCGATGAGTCCACCCATTTCCCAGCACCTTGAGTGTTGAGCTTCGCGCGAAAGCCGATATGAGGACGAACGCTGAATTTTTTTGCGGCCTCGATGATCAGTTTCAGTTCTTCAAAACGATCGACAACGATAATGGTGTGACGACCTAATTTTTGCGAAAGAACGGCGGTTTCGATGTACTCGGTATCTTTAAAACCGTTACAGATCACCAGTGCATTGGGTGTGTTCATCAAAGCCAGCACCACGAGCAGTTCTGGTTTTGAACCGCATTCAAGACCCAGTCTGCGACCGCGGCCATGCTTCACAATTTCTTCGACCAAGTGACGTTGTTGATTCACTTTGATCGGATAAACTCCGCAGTAAGAACCTTTATAATTAAAATCAGCCACCGCTTTGGCGAAACAATTGTTGATCAGCTCAACACGAGATTTGATGATGTCAGGGAAACGAATCATGATCGGAGCGCGAATTCCGCGATCCAAAAGATCTTGCGTCAGCTCATAAAGATCAACATTTGGACCTGTTTGGCCCATCGGAGTCACACAAACATTGCCGCTTTTGTTGACGCGAAAATAGCCATTGCCCCAAGAATTAATTCCGTAGTGCTCGGCACCGATTTCGGCACTCCATTCGGTCGAGGCGGTTGAGTTGTGTTTATCGGAACTGCCGCTTGAACTGCCATTGGCTGACCCGTGCGATCTCACTTCTAATTCCATGATAACCCCTCTGCGCAATATGATTGCAATTTGGTGCTATCACAATTCAAGGTCAGTTCCAAAAAAAAACTTAAGCTTTCACAATCAAATTCAGGATCTTGCCAGCCTTGTAAATGACTTTAGCTGGAGCCTGGCCATTCATGGCCTTTTGAACCGAATCCACAGCCAGCGCTGCTGTTAAAGCAATGGCTTCGGCGGCATCAGGAGCAATTTCAATGGTTCCACGCATTTTGCCGTTCACTTGGACTCCCATTGTAATTTTGTCATCCACACATAGCGCCGGATCAAATTTTGGCCACGGAGCTAGCGATACAAAACCTTGGCCACCCAGTTTTTCCCAGATCTCTTCAGCAAGATGCGGAGCAAATGGCATCAACAACTGCGACAAAGTTTTTAAAACCGATTTTGGTTTAAGATTCAAGCGATAGATCTCGTTCACCAAAATCATCATCTGTGAAATCGAGGTATTAAATCCAAATTGCGGAATGTCCTCGGTCACTTTCTTGATGGTTTTATGCAAAAGTTTTTCAAGCTCGGGCGGTACCCCACCCATGGCATCATCGGCGGCGATGACTTGGCCATTTTCATCACAGACCAAGCGCCAAACACGATCGAGAAAGCGGCGAACGCCGTCAATTCCTGAGGTCGCCCAAGGCTTGTCTTTATCAAATGGACCCATAAAGCAAATATACAATCGAGTGGCATCAGCTCCTTGCGCCGTTTTCACTTCATCGGGATTGACCACGTTGCCGCGAGATTTTGACATTTTTTCGCCGTCAGGTCCTAACACCAAACCTTGATGTGCGAGTTTTTTAAAAGGCTCATCACAAGTCACAAGGCCCGCATCGAATAAAACTTTTTGCCAAAAGCGAGCGTACAACAAATGTCCGACCGTGTGCTCAGCACCACCAACATAAAGGTCTACGGGCATCCAATATTTTTGGGCTTCAGGCGAGAAAGGTTGATTGTCATTGTGCGGATCTGTGTAGCGCAAAAAATACCACGAAGATCCGGCAGATCCTGGCATGGTGTCGGTCTCTCTGAGGCCTTTGCCTAATTTGCCGTTGTAATTCATCCAAGCGGTGGCCGAAGCCAAAGGTGAAAGCCCTTGCTCGTTAGGTTCGTAAACATCGACTTGAGGAAGAACCACGGGAAGCTCATCGACCGGCAAAGTTTTTTTGCTGCCGTCAGAAAAATGAACCACTGGAAAGGGTTCGCCCCAATAACGTTGCCGACTGAAAAGCCAATCGCGCAATTTGTATTGCACATGGCGCTTGCCGATTTTTTTATTTTCAAGCTCGGCAATCATTTTTTGAATGGCTTCGATTTTTTTAAGGCCATTCAATGAACCCGAGTTCATTAAAACACCTTCGCCCTCAAAAGCTTTTTCGAGCAGGTTGTCTTCAGCAACTTCGGATTTTAAAACTTGTTTGATGGGAAGGTTGAAGGCCTTCGCAAATTCAAAATCGCGCTGATCATGAGCAGGAACGGCCATGATCGCACCCGTGCCATAATCCATCAGCACATAATCAGCCACCCACACCGGCGTTTTTTCGCCCGAGACGGGGTTGATGGCAAAGCTGCCAGTGAAAACTCCGGTTTTTTCAGTCGAAGCTTTGCGATCGACTTCGGACTTGCGCGAAGCTTGATCAACATAACTGGCAACTGCGGATTTTTGCGCCGCTGTCGTGATTTTTGCGGTGAGTGGATGCTCCGGCGCAATCACCATAAACGTCACGCCATACAAAGTATCAGGACGAGTAGTGAAAACCTCCAGAGAATCCTTGTGATCAGCCAAAGCAAAAGTCACAAACGCACCTTCCGATTTGCCAATCCAATTGCGTTGACCTTCTTTGGTGCGCTCGGGCCAATCCAGTTTGTCGAGATCATTCAATAAACGTTCGGCATAGTCGGTGATTTTCAGCATCCACTGCTTCATCGGTAGGCGAATCACCGGATGGCCACCACGTTCGGATTTTCCGTCGATGACCTCTTCATTGGCCAAAACTGTTTTTAGAGCTGGGCACCAATTCACCGGCACTTCTTTTTGGTAAGCGAGACCTTTTTCAAAAAGCCGAGTGAAAATAAATTGAGTCCATTTGTAAAACTTCGGATCTGCGGTTGAAATTTCGCGAGTCCAATCAAAACTGTAACCAAAGGCTTTCAACTGACGACGAAAATTCTCAATCGCTTTTTCAGTGGTGATGGCGGGATGAACTCCGGTTTGAATGGCGTACTGCTCAGCCGGCAAACCAAAAGCATCATAGCCCATGGGATGAAGAACATTGAAACCTTGAGCGCGCTTGAAACGCGAAATAATATCGGTCGGAGTGTAAGAAGCCAAATGCCCCACATGAAGTCCTGATCCTGACGGATAAGGAAACATATCCAGTGCATAGTACTTTGGTTTTTTTGAGTTATTTTCGGCTTTGAAAGTCTGGGCATCGGCCCATTTTTTCTGCCATTTTGAGTCGATGTCGGTGTGATTGTATGCCATCGCCGCATCTTAGCTTAAAGGCTTATCATAAATCAAAAGATCTGCAGGACAAAAGTCGTAATTTCGGGACGCGACCTCAGCGGCCTCGCCTGACTCGCTGACTTTTTGTAAACTAAGAGAGATGGCAATTGAGTCCAAAGAACGTCGCCTGCTTGTGGTCGACGATGATGCAGATAGTTTAGCAATTATTGCGGAGGCCCTCCGTTGGGAAGGCTATCAAGTTCAGACAGAAATTTCTGGGCAAGGAGCTTTATCTGCCATTCGTAGTTGGGATCCTGATTTGATTCTGCTGGATGTGAATATGCCCGGCATGAATGGCCTTGAAGCATTGAAAGATCTCAGACACAAAGAAGAAAAATATGTGTCGGTGATGTTTATTTCTGGCAACACCAGCACCGAAGCGGTGATCGCAGGGCTTGATGCCGGAGCCGATGATTATATTCCAAAACCTTTTGATCCTTTGGAGCTTTTGGCTCGGGTGCGCACACAACTTCGCATCAAAGATTTGAATGATCAATTGCTGAAAGCCAATGAAAAATTAAAAGAGTTGGTGGATACCGATGATCTCACCGGCCTTTTTAACATGCGCTCGGTCTATCAGCGTGTCGAGTCGGAGCTGGAGCGCGGTCGTCGTTTTGGACGTCAAGTTTGTGTGGTCATGATGGACATGGATTATTTTAAATCCGTCAACGATGGTCACGATCACCTTTTTGGTTCGTTTGTCTTGACTGAAGTTGGTGGCATCGTTCGTCAAAACATTCGCACGATTGATTTGGGTGCGCGCTATGGTGGTGATGAATTTCTCATGATTCTCACTGAGACCAATGCTGACGGAGCAATGAAATTTTGTGAACGCCTTCGTCGCGCCATTGGCACCAAACTTTTTAAAAATGGCAAAGATGAGATTCGTCTGACTTGCAGTATTGGTTTTGCGATCACTCCTCCCGGCGATCGGCAAACCGATGCTCGCGGCCTTGTGAGAACGGCGGACCATGCGCTTTACGAAGCGAAAAGAGCCGGTCGCAACTGTGTGCGCTCGATTGAAATTCAAAATATTCAAGAAAATGATCCGATTCCTTACCGGAAAAAAGCTTCCGGCTAAGATCTTATTTGACCCTCTTGGGTGATCCCCTTAGAACATGGCTATGAACGCTGTTGATAACGCCACTCAAAAATCTGCTTGGATTTCTTTGATCGCAAGTCTTGTGATCCTGGCGGCGAAATTTTTTGCTTATGATCTTACTCATTCGACGGCCGTTCTTTCTGACGCCACAGAAAGCATCATCAATGTGGTCGCTGCGCTGGTGGCGCTTTTTGTGCTTCGAGCGGTGGCGGCCCCAGCCGATGAAGATCATCCTTATGGCCATGGGAAATTAGAATATTTTTCGGCGGCCTTCGAAGGCGGATTGATTGCTTTCGCAGCACTCGTGATTGGCTATGAAGCCGTTCATGCTTTGCTGGTTGGGAATCAGGTTCATCAACCTGATGTTGGTTTATGGATCATGGCTGGCGCCGGAGTGCTCAATCTTATTTTGGGTTTGTATCTTAAAAAAGTTGGCAAGAAGCACAACTCAGAAACTCTGAAAGCCAGCGGCGTTCATGTGATCGCTGATGTGTGGACCACCGTGGGAGTCATTGTTGGTTTGGGAGTTGTGGCGATCACCAATATCAGTTGGATTGACCAAGTCGTGGCGTTGGTGGTGGCGGTTCAACTTTGTTATTCCGGTGTTCGCATTGTGCGCAAGTCCGCGGGGGGCCTCATTGATGAGATCGAGCCGGCATCACTGGCTGAGCTGGCGGCGGCCTTTGAAAAACATCGTCAGCCTTGGATTATTGATATTCATCAATTAAAAGTGATTCGCTCAGGACGCTTTCATCATATTGATGCGCACTTGGTAGTTCCTGAGTTTTGGAATGTAGCGCAGACTCATGCTGAGTCACAAATTTTAGAAGCCAACGTGGTTGCCACATATCCGTTTGATGGTGAGATCGCATTTCATGTTGATCCTTGTGAAAAAAAATATTGCGCCAATTGCAAAATGGATGGCTGTCCGATTCGTGTGAAAAAATTTGAGTTTCTGAAACCTTTCTCTGTGGAGCATGTGGTGCATGGACCGACGGCAGCAAATCAACCTCACTCGTGAGCTCAAATATCAAAACGAGTACACGTTGGCTCTCGACGGAGATTTGCGCGACTATGCTTTTAACGAAGAACGATCGCCTTTAAATAAAGGCCGCTGGCGCGAAGATATTTTTCAAGTCTCAACACCAACGCCGATGGATCTTGAGATTGGCACCGGCAATGGCTTGCATTTTTTCCACCGCGCAGGCCAAGATCCAAATCGCTGTTTGGTTGGAGTGGAGCTGAAATACAAACCGCTGATTCAAACCATTCGTCGTTGTGTGAGTCGAGGCTATCAAAATGCAAGGATCTGTCGTTATCATGCGTTCAACATCGATTTGTTGTTCGCAGCCAATGAACTGAACAATATTTATATTCATTTTCCCGATCCGTGGGTAACGCCGCGAAAACCGAAGAATCGTTTTGTGAATGCCAAAGTGCTGGATCTTCTGTGGGAGCGTCAGCGTCCCGGTTCGACTTTGGAATTTAAAACCGACAGTCGTGAGTATTATTTATGGTCAATGGAACAAATTCGCCAATCCAAATACAACATTGAATTTGAAACTTTGAACTTACACCAATCAGAAAAAGCGGCACAGAATTTTGTGACTCAGTTCGAGCGGATTTTTATCAGGCAGGGTATTGAGATCAATTATGTGCTGCTCAGAAAGCCCGAGTAGATCATGCCGATCATTTCATTTTCAAAAGTGAATCGAGCTTCGCTGCAAGTCGATCCGGGTGAAAACTTGATGCAGACTTTACTCAAAGCTGGAGTTCCGGTGGCTTCAAGCTGTCATGGTGATGGCATTTGTGCGAAATGCCGATTGCAAGTGGTCAAAGGCTTTGAGAATCTCTCAGCACCGAACGACACAGAACTTTTTTTGCGCGAGAAATTTAAACTCAATAAAGATCAGCGCATCAGTTGTCAGAGTTTTATCAATGGAGATATCGAAATTGACGCCAGCTACTGGTAATTCGCAAAAAAGATGGGCCCTTCTCGGTTGCTCGCGAGGACTTGGTAGAGCCTTTCTTGAGATCTTGCAGGCGCAGTCTTCAGATTCGGCAAAGCTTTTGGTTTCACGAAAAGTGGAGCTGCTAAAGCCATTTCAAAATCGTCAGACCATTGTCACTCAGCAGGATTTTGCAAAAAAAGAGGAATGGCCAACTCTGCTGGCGGAAATTAAAAAATTTGCTCCGACCCATGTGATTTATTTTGCGGGTGGTGGACCTTTTGGTCCTTTTCAAACAAAATCTTGGAAAGATCATGAGTGGTCATTGCGTGTGACTTTTGAATGTCCGGCTTTTTTGCTGCACTCTTTGCTTGAAGAAAAATCTTTGCAGCAAATCACTTTTGTGGGCTCACAAATTGCTGAGGCTACGACAGATCCACAGGCTGCCAGTTACTGTGCTGGAAAGCATGCCTTGAGAGGACTTGTGACAACAGTGATTGCTGAAAATAAAGAAAAAGATGTGCGCCTTTTTAGTCCGGGTTATCTCGATACCGATTTGCTGCCAGTAAATGCTTGGCCGCGTCAACAGCGAAGAAAAGACGGAAGTGGATCTTCGCTGGTGGAATCGCCAAAAGAAGCAGCAGAAGTGCTGTGGAATTGGCTGCAATCGAATGGCGAAGCTGATCAACACTTGCGCTGGCCGCAGTCTTTTAAGTTATGATGTTAGTCATTGTTTGTAATGAGGTTCACCATGTCTGAAACGCAAAATATTGAAAACGTGATTATCATTGGCTCTGGTCCTGCGGGTCTGACGTCAGCGATTTATTCGGCTCGGGCGAATCTTTCACCATTGATGATCGAAGGTGAAGAGGCGGGCGGACAACTGATGATCACCACCGACGTTGAAAATTATCCTGGCTTTCCAGAAGCCGTAACGGGTCCTGGGCTGATTGAAGTGATGCGCAAGCAAGCACAAAAATTTGGCACGCGTTTTCTGACGAAAAACGTCACCAAAGTGGATTTTTCTCAGCGTCCTTTTAAAGTTTGGGTCGGGAAAGATTTGTTTCTTGCGAAGACCGTGATTATTTCCACCGGCGCATCGGCCAAGTACTTAGGGCTTCCTTCCGAAAAAAAATACATGAACCGTGGAGTTTCGGCTTGTGCCACTTGTGACGGCGCTTTTTATAAAAATGTCGAAGTCGGCGTGGTCGGCGGTGGTGATACAGCGATGGAAGAGGCGAATTTTCTGACTCGCTTTGCTTCGAAAGTTTATTTGATTCATCGTCGGGATTCTTTTCGCGCTTCAAAAATCATGGTCGAGCGTGCGCTCAAAAATCCAAAAATTCACGTGATGTGGAATACGGAAGTCACGGAAGTTTTGGGAGATGAAAAAGGTGTCAATGCCTTAGCGCTGAAAAACACAGTCACCGGAGCGACTTCAGAAAAAGTGGTGCAAGGATTATTTTTAGCCATTGGTCACAAACCAAACACGGAATTATTTAAAGGAATTTTAGAAACTCATGACAACGGTTATCTAAAAACTAAAAAAGGAACTTCATACACCAATGTCGACGGCGTGTTTGCAGCAGGCGATGTGCAAGATCACGTTTATCGCCAAGCGATCACGGCGGCGGGCACGGGTTGTATGGCAGCGATCGATGCCGAACGCTGGTTGGAAGCTCACGGAAGTTAAGCGCGACAGTTAGGTCGCAGCTCAGCGGAAAAGGGAAGCTCATTGTGAAAAAGAAAATCAATGCTCGAGATCTGATCAGTAAAATCGAAAAAATTGCCAAATCCAGAATGGCGCAAGAATCCGTCATTCAGTTGGATAATTTCCGAGATCTGAAAAACAAAATGGATCCGAAAGTGCTTTTGGTTATTGAAGACGATGAGACTATGCGCTCGGCGATGAAACGCATTTTTGAAATGGATGGATTTATTGTTAAAATGGCCGCTGATGGCATGGAGCTCTCAGGGATTTTGGATGACACTTCTCCCGATTTGATTTTGATGGATATCGGACTTCCGTGGCTGAATGGTTTTGAGTTGGCCCAGATGCTGAAAGAGCACAAAGATCTTAAAAAAATTCCACTGATTTTTGTTTCTGGCAAAACCAGTGAGGAAGATATCAAGCGCGCTTTTGAAATTGGCGCCGATGATTTTATTAAAAAGCCTTTTGAAATTGAAAAGCTAAAAAAGACCGTCGCCACTCTGCTAAAAATTTCAAATGAACCAAAGTAAAAAGCTCTGAGACCGAAGTCTGGTTTGCCAACGGTGGCCCACTCAAATTTTTTTAAATTTGGTCGTGGTGCAAGAAATCTTTCTGATTTTTTAAAACTCTTTCTGTAGGCTGATGGAAAGAGGTAAGAGATGGGCCATAAATCTTTCATTGTGATAGCAATCTGTTCTATTGTTATGAGCACAAGCTGCCAAAAGAAAGATACGGCCTCGGCTGAAAATAGCATTTTGTCTGTTGGAACACATCTGTTAGTCACAGCAGGGGCTTGCTACTCTGGCGCGGGAAACACCACTTTTACGAATCTCACAGCATCGAATATCGTGTACTCAATCAATCTTCAAAATGGCAATCGTGAGGCGATCTTGGCCGATTATAATTCGACACCATCGAATTATGGGGATTCTCCGGTGGGTTTGATTGATGCGGGGACTTCGTTCAGCGTGTTGATTGAAAATACCACGACGACCTCGCTTCGTCGGATTGAATCGATTGATAAAACTTCTTATGCGCGCACGATTTATTCTGGCAACACCACGGCACTGAGTGCGCAGTTGCGTGGAATGATCGAGCTTCCCGATGGATATTATTTGGTGAGCAAATCATCGGCCTTAGAAAAAATGAAAAGTGGATTGAATCGCTTGATGGCAGGCGCTTACCCGTGGGTCAATTTAGCCAATCCTCCGGCTGCCAGCGGATGTGCTCCGAGTGTGACTCTATTGACGGCCTCGGCGGTCCTCAACAATGGCAACATCGTATTTGCTCATGCGGCCGCGGGAGCTAGCAAAATAGGAATTGTTTCAGCACAAGGATATTCGGTGGCAGGAAATTGTCTCAATGGTGGCGCTGTGATTTTTCCTCCGGGAGCAGCGGCTTATCCGACGGCAATGGTCTATGACTCTGCAAAAAATAATTTACTAGTGGCTTATGCTGGAAATTCAACAGCCACAGGCGTGAATAGCATTTATGTTTATCCGGTCAATGAAACAACCAACACTCTGGGGGCCGGCGTCGCCATTTACGATAGCAGTTTATTTGGTTCAGGATCGGGTTGGAATTATTTGCTGTACGGAGTTTCAGCGATGACTCTCGATCCTTCTGACAATTCGCTCTATGTGGCAACCGCGATCACGACGAATACCACAATCTCTAATTTTCAAATTTTAAAATTGAAATATGATTCGACTCAAATCGGAGTCGCCAATAATCAAGTCCTTCTCCCTGTCAGCAATCCTTTCTACAGCTATGGTTTTGATACGAAATGCATTTCTTCAATGACAATCACACATTAATTAATTTTGAGTTGAGGTGTCTCAATCTGAGATATCCATCATTGTGCTTCTTTTGATCAACGATTTAAAGTTCTACGGGCTCAAAGGTCTTTAATTTAGAATTGAAATGCCGAAACGAATAGAGTGATATCGGGGGCATGGCCTCGAGCTTGCTTTAACAAAACATCAAGGGGGACATCATGAGGCAGAACTATTCACTCGTTTTTCTGATCGTCCAAATTTTAGCGATCTCTGCGACGACTGTGAAGGCTCAAGCTCAAGCCGATGTCTATCAGGATCAAGCGAAGACGCTTGTCGAAAGATTATCTGGCGTGAAGATGCCAGCTGATGATTCTTTGGTCGCTCAGGTGGCTGTCAAACTTCGTGCTGGAGATAAAATGGGGGCGGCAGCGCTGGCCGAGACTCAGCCTAATTTTTTAAACTCCACGGTGAAGTTAATGGCTTTGAAAATGTCGACTCGAGAAGAAACATTTCGTCAGCCACTGAATGACTTTGCGGCGGCTTTCATCGGCGTCACTCGCGATGGAATCGATGCCCGACAATTGTTGACTGGAAATTTCTATTACATGGCTGATCCGACGAAAATCCCAGCAGGAGTCACTGTTCGCTCGAATATGGCAGCTGATCTTTTATCATCAGACAATCATTATACTGATCTTGAAAATCCGATGATTGATATTGGTGCCGTCCTTATGAAGGTCAATGGACAAATGCTTCTTGATGGTGCGAAAAATGTTGTCCCGAATCCCGATGCTGCCGGAGTGATTACGTCGCGCGCGTTTATGGGAGCTCACGCTATCGCCGGAACAAACCGCCGAGCTGTGCAGTACACCTTTCAAGAATTCATGTGTGTGCCCATCGGAAACTGGGCAGATATTTCCGCTTCTGATGCAAGGATCGGTCGGGATATTGACCGTTATCCAGGAGGAGATGCGCTGAAATTTTTGACGACTTGCAAAGGTTGTCATACTCAGATGGATAGCTTTCGCGGTGCTTTTGCTTACTGGGATGTGCAGAACAATAGCATTGTGAATTCAATGGCGGGAGTGCGCACCGGTGGCTATGACTCGAAAGGTGTCTCGACGAAAATGAATAAAAATAACACCGTTTTCCCAGGCGGATTTGTGACGGTGGATAATTCTTGGGTGAATAACTCTCAAAATCCAGCAAATGCGACGCTCTTTGGATTCAGAGGCAACGGCGTTGCCAGCGGCACCGGTGTGAACGCTTTTGCCACGATGGTTTCGAATTCGACTCGCTTCAGTCAATGCATGGTGAAACGAGTTTACGATGCCGTTTGCAGAACCAATATCGATCCTGATCAGAATTTACCTTATTTAAAACAATATGCCGCTCAATTTGAACAATCCGGTTACAACTTGAAAACGCTTTTTCAGTCTGTAGCCATTAGTCCCGAATGCGCGGGACAGTAGGAGGTGTGCGATGAATAAAAAACTTTTTGCCTTCGCATTGCTTCTCGCCTTGAGTCCGTTCCTTATCACCCAGGGTTGTGGTCAGATGGCCTACGGTCCCAGCGGCTTTGATAGCTCCGCTTCATCATCAAGCAGCCTCAGTGGTGGAGGCGGCGGTGATGCTCCGGCGCCGAATATTACTTCAAATCCTGTGGCGCTGCTTTCTTCGGAACAAGTTTTAAAAAGTATGGCTTCGGTCACTGGCACTCCGGTCGATGCGACCATCATGACAGAATATAATTTGCGCCAGTCCGTTCTTGGATCGGGTTTTGATTTAAGCTTGGTGAATTCGCCGATGTTGATTGGACTGACAAACTTAGCAAGCCAATTTTGCAATGAGACAGTGACTCGTGAGGCGGCCTTGGCATCGACCAGTCGTCGTTACATGGCATCTGTGGATTTTACCAAACCGGTCAGTGGTGTGAGCGATGCGGTCTTTGCTTCGGTGGTGAATAATTTTGCAATGGCTCTTTGGGGGCGCGCGCCGACGGCAGATGAAAGTACAACTTTGCTTCAAGGGCGAGCTGATTTTGTAACGGCGCTGACTGGAAGTAATTTAACAGCAGTAAAGAGCACGAATAATCTTATGCTCTTTACTTGCACCGGAATGCTTTCGAGTTTTGCTGCGTACTCGTTTTAGGGTGAGGGGGGAAATCATGGGACAGCCGAAAGATGATAAAAAAAATGAAGTTCCAATGTGGGTGAAAACCGGCCACGGGAAGCCTGTCAGTCGTCGGGACTTTCTTGCTGCTGGAATTATTCCATTTGCGGCAACCATGGTCGCGCCTCGCTGGTTGCAACTCCTGCTTCCAGAAAATCAGGCCAGTGCCGCGACGTCGGTCAATTGTGCCTCGGGCTCCAGTGGCATGATTCCTTTTGTGACGCTGAATTTATCCGGCGGAGCTGCTTTGCAGGCAAATTTTCTGCCGATGGATAAAAACGGCAGCATGCTTCCATCTTACAATGTGATGGGGCTTGGAAAAGCTCCGGCAATGCAAACTGAGTTTGGCAATGTTCCTTTTGCAGGAGTCAGCCAATTTTTGGTGGGACTTCGTGCAGCGGCTCCGAATGCGATTGCAAAAACAGCTTTCGTGGCAATGCCAGTTCAATCGCGCGATGATTCGTCAGCCAATAAATTTGGCGCGACAGGCATGGTTGCGAAAATGGGACTTGTTGGATCTTTGCTTCCGAATTTAGGAGCCAGACCGAATTCAATCACTGGCATCAGCCAAGATTACGCCGTCGTTGCACCACCAGCACCGCTGACGGTCAACTCATTTAACAATCTCACGGGCTCACTTGGTTATGCCGCGGCTTTAGGTTCGTCCATGAATCAAAATCAAAAAATAGCATTGGCAAAAATGATCGCCAATCTCAGCAACTCGCAATCTGTGAAATTGGCGGCAGTGCAAACGGAAAGCCAAATACAAAATGTCGTCGAGTGCGCTGGAATAAAAAATCAAGATCTCTTAGCGCAAGGAACTGGTGCGGTGGATCCTCGTCAAGATGCTGCGGTCGGAGGCCAACTCAATACCATTTGGGGAACGACGGCCAATACTTCAGCCAGCAGTCAGAGTTTGATTTTTAATGCGATGACATACAATGCTCTCAAAGGAACTTGCGGCTCTGCCAGTCTTGAGTTGGGTGGTTATGATTATCACGACAACACTCGCACCACAGGTGATGCGGCTGACCTCAAAGCAGGAACAGCTGTGGGTCAAATTTTAGAATCTGCCAATGCTATGGGAAAACCCGTTTTTATTTATGTGTGCTCGGATGGTTCGGTGTCGTCCGCTCAGTCGGATAATCCAGGAGCACCTTGGGCCAGCGATCGCGGAACGGCAGGTATGGCTTATATGTTGTATTTCAATCCGGCAGGTCGTCCCGCAACAACGGGATATCAAGTCGGTCAATTTACTGCGGGCCAAGTGGCGGATGATACTTTCGTGACCGGAGCCAGCCCTGAAGCCGCCGCCGCTGCGGTTTTTGCTAATTATCTGCAAGTGAATAAACGACCTGATTTATTTGCCGGAGTTGCTGGAAGCATAATCACTTCGACGCAATTACCGACGGTGATTAAGTTCGCGTAAGTTTGAATTTGTTTGAGGGGGAGCGTTTGGGATTGAACACAGCAAGAATTTTCCAATGGACATTCGCAGTCCTCGTTTTAACCGTTGTCGTCGGCTATAATGGCTGCGGTGAATCGGGATTCAATGCTGTTTATATGACTGATCTTAGCTCGATCAGCGGAGTGAAATCACAGTGCGATGCTCAGCTGATGCAAACTTACTCGACAACTTATTTTCCTTTGCTCAGTACCAATTGCAATCGTTGTCACTCGGATTCTCAAGGCAGCACAGATCTCGCAACCTCTTACCAAACTTTTATGCAAAAAGGTGCGACGCTGATCAATTATCAAGCGACGCATCCACACAGCGATAATGGCATTGATCTCACCACTCAAATCGCGGCCATTCAACCAACTTGGACGACGGCGAATTCATCTTACATGACTTGCTTAGCTTCGACTCCTGTTGATCCGGGTGGGAGCAATGGATCGGCTCAATCTTTGAAGTTGGTATCGAAAGTGATTCCAAACATCACCAACACCATTGCTAAAAATGGAACTTTTGTTTCCGTGCAATGGGATGTTTCGACGGAAGACGCCGCCGCCAGCCAGAACGGTCAGTTCAATGCAATTTTCACCGTCGATGTTCGTTATTCATTACAGAGTGGTGTTCCCGTGGGTCTCGAGTTTAAAAATCCGCGCATGCATTTAAAAGCGACAGGAACAGCGATCACTTTGGATGGTCTGAATCTTTATTTGGATGGAGTTTATCAAGACCGTGTGACAACGTGGTTGTCGCTCAGCGGTGTCTCTGTGGGTTCAACGACGGATGTTTCATTGGCGCCAGGGACAGCCAATGCTTTGGCGTATTATCCACAAGTATCGGCGGGAACAATGGTCTCCTTCGAGTTTGAAAATATTGGATTGGTCGGAGCCACAACGACCACCACCACAACAACAATGCCGGCAGGTGGTGGCTCTGGAACAGCAGTGACCTTCACTCAATTAATTTCCACCGATCCAACGTTGGGCGTGCTTAAGAACTCATGCCTCAGTTGTCATAGTGGCCCAACTCCAGCTTCGGGAGTGGATCTCTCCAACTACACCGTGGCCGTCAGCAAAGCTTCAGATATTCAATCCCGCATGAACAATGCCGGAAGCCCGATGCCACCCTCAGGCTTGGTACCACAAGCAGAGCGTGATGTCGTGAATCGCTGGATCAGCGGCGGAACTCCTCAGTAGCTCCGGTCGAGATTCGTTCACATGACCCATTGTGGTGTGGATTATTTTCTCAATAGCTAACTTCGCCGATTGCAAGAGTCATTTCTGGCTCTTGACAAAATGTGCGGATTACCGCACAATGGTGGTAGTCCTTGAAATATCGTATTCTCCAATCGATTGAATTTGTCTCTTGGCTGAAACAGCAGACGCCGAAGAATAGGATTATCATTGAAGCTCGGATAGAAAGACTTCGGATAGATGGGCATTGGGGATTTGTTCATCGGTTCGATGGACTGATTGAACTAAAATGGATTTCAGGATTAAGAGTTTACACAGGGCTTGTTAATAATGAACTTGTCATTGTCCTCTTGGGAGGCAACAAAAATGGTCAAAGCAAAGATATCAAAAAAGCAAAAAAAATCCTCTTCCAAATTAGTCAAAGAATTTGAAGTTGATCAGAAATTAATGATCGATAAAAAATTAATTACAGAAGTTTTGGTGGAAGCCATTTTGCAAAATGATATGGAAACATTTAAGGATGTTCTGATCTCGCATCTTCGAGCCCTTTCAAAAACAGAACTTGCTAAGCGAACGGGACTTGGCCGAAGAACTCTTTATGATTTGATGGACGATGCTAAGTTCGATCCAAGATTATCGACACTCAGCGCTTTGCTAAGTAAAATTGCGGCTTAGACTCGAATACATGCAGCGACGTGATTCGGCCGTTTGTTTTCCAGAGGTGGATCTTGTTTTTGGCAATCGGGAATGGCGATGGGGCAGCGTGGATGAAATTGACAGCCTGCGGGTGGATGGATCGGGCTTGGGACATCGCCTTTGAGAATAATTCGCTCACGAGTGTGTTTTGGATCAGGGACGGGGATCGCTGACAGCAGCGCCTTGGTGTACGGATGCTGCGGATGAGTGTAAAGATCTTTGGCTTCGGCCATCTCGACGATTTTTCCTAAATACATCACGGCCACTTTGGTTGAAACGTGTTCGACCACTTTTAAATCGTGGGCAATGAAAACATAAGTGAGACCTAATTTTTGTTGTAGATCCATCAGCAGGTTGATGACTTGCGATTGAATTGAAACGTCGAGCGCTGAAACAGGTTCGTCGCAAATGATCAGCTCGGGATTCACCGCGAGAGCGCGGGCGATGCCGACTCGCTGGCGTTGGCCTCCGGAAAATTCATGTGGATAGCGATTGAGACTTTCGGGGCGAAGGCCCACGGTCTCGATCAATTGTTTGACTCGGTCTTGGCGATCTTGGGGCGAGTCCATGAGATGGTGAATCAGCAAAGGCTCTTCAATCATCGCCCCAATCGTCATGCGTGGATTCAAGCTGGCGTAAGGATCTTGGAAAACGATTTGCATTTTTTGGCGAAGAGCGCGCAGCTCGGCTCCGCGCAGTTGTGTGATGTCTTGATCTTTGAAAAATATTTTTCCTGAAGTCACATCAAGAAGTCGAATGAGACAGCGGCCAAGAGTTGATTTTCCGCAGCCGCTTTCGCCGACAAGTCCCAGAGTTTCGCCCTTTTTCACATCGAAAGAAACACCTTGCACAGCTTTCACAGAAGCTACTTCGCGAGCTAAAAGTCCGCCAGTGACAGGAAAATATTTGACGACGCTTTCTGCGCGCAACAAAGATTCGCTCATGCTTTTCCTCCGCGGGCAGCGAGATTGAGAGGAAAATAACAAGCGGCTTGATGGTTCGAGCCATCTTTACTTTCCAGCGGCGGCATGGCTTGATGACATTTTTCTTGGACGTAGCCGCAGCGATCGGCAAAGCGGCAACCTTTCGGAAGCTTCGTCATCGACGGCACAAGGCCTGGAATTGTTTTCAGACGCTCGAGCTTCTGACCCGATTCAAAGTGTGGGATCGAATCAAGTAATCCTTTGGTGTAAGGATGTTGCGGGCGTTCGAAAATATCAAACACACTTCCGTACTCGACAATTTTTCCGGCGTACATCACGGCGACATCGTCACACATCTCAGCCACGACGCCGAGATCATGAGTGATTAAGATCATCGAAGCATTGAGATCTTTTTTAAGTTTCCGCATGAGATCGAGAATTTGTGCTTGGATCGTCACATCGAGCGCCGTTGTTGGCTCGTCGGCGATCAAAAGTTTGGGATGGCAACTGAGCGCCATGGCGATCATCACTCGCTGTCGCATGCCACCTGAAAGTTGGTGTGGAAATTCTGAGTACCTGCGTTCCGGAGCGGGAATTCCCACCAAGCGAAGCATTTCAATGGCTCGAGCTTTGGCTTCTTGACGAGTGAGATTTTTTTGATGCAAGCGAATGGTTTCTTCGATTTGATTGCCGCAAGTAAAAACCGGGTTGAGTGAAGTCATCGGTTCTTGAAAAATCATCGCCAGATCTTTGCCACGAATGGCGCGCATCTCATTTTCTGAAAGCTTGAGCAGATCGCGACCTTCAAAAAGAATTTCTCCGGCGACAATTTCTCCAGGAGATTGAATCAGTCGCATCAACGACAACGAAGTTACTGATTTGCCGCAACCGCTTTCGCCGACGAGGCCCAAAGTTTTTCCATTAGCCACAGAAAAACTGACATCATCGGCGGCAAAAAATTGTCCGTCGTCAGTTTTGAATTCAGTTTTCAGGCCTTTGGCTTCAAGCATCTGTCATTCCTGCGCACCTGTGGTGCGACTCTATTATTCTAGCTCCGCTATGATTTGATGCAACTCTTGATAAGAGGAAAACATCTTTGTCGGCTGGTGAGGCAAAATCAGATCGCTGGACGTGTAGCCAAAAGTCGCGATCACCGAGCGAACTCCCGCGTTGTGAGCTGCACGCAGATCAGGAATTCCATCACCAATCATTAATGTCTCATGAGGTTCGGTGGCGACTCGCTTCATGGCCTCCAGCAGCGGGAAGGCCGAAGGTTTTCTTTCGGGCAGAGACTCGTAACCAAAAACGCTGCTCCAATGAAATTGATCCAGCTTCAGGTGTGACATAATCTTTCTGGTGGGCTCTACGGATTTATTCGTCACCAGCGCCAGATGACCCGTCCAGGTTTTCAGAAATTCAATCACGCCAGGATACAGTTTTGTTTTTTTGATACAGTCTTCTTCAAGATAATAACGTAAAAATCTTTCCTCAATATCGTGAAGCTTCTGCGGATGCTCTTTGAAATGAGGAAAAAGCCCCTTCACCATAGATCGCAAGCCATGACCCAGGCCTTGAGCGACTTGATCCCTTGTGAGCTTTGGCAAATCCTCCTCACGCATCAAGCGATTGACCGAAATTTGGTAATCCTCGACGGAATCGACCAGTGTGCCATCAAGATCAAAAATAAGCAGACGAAGCTTCGACATCCAGTTATTTTAGGAAAAGACAGGGAGTTTGGCTATGAGAGAATTAGGAACAGAACGATTTCCCGTGAAAGAATACATCGAAGGCCTCTATGAAAAGAGTGAAAAGAGCGAGAAGGGTGGCGGTAAAGACTCCGAACTCAAATTGAAAGCCCGCGAGTTTTCTCGTGAACTTTCCAAAGAGCAAATTTCACTCAGTCCTGTTGAAGCGCGCTTGATGGCGACATTGATCGCGGCTCACGGAGCCAAAAAATTTGTCGAGATCGGAACTCTGACTGGCTATTCGGCCTTGTGGATTCTGGAGGCTCTTGGTGAGAGCGGACATCTGTGGACTTTCGAGAAAGACGAAGCTCATGCTGGAAAAGCGCGCGAGGTTTTTTCTGGAATTAAAAATGTGACGTTGGTCGAAGGTGATGCCGAAGCAACTTTGCCGACAATTTCTGGTCACGGCCCCTTCGACGGCATTTTCATCGACGGCAACAAAGGCGCTTACGGCAGATACCTCGAGTGGGCCGAAAAAAATCTGCGCAAAGGCGGAGTCATCATCGCCGACAATGTCTTTCTCGGCGGCTCCGTTCACACAGGTCAAAGCGAAGGCTGGTCAAAATCCGTCATCGAAACCATGCGCAGCGTGAACAAACGCCTCGCCGATCGCAGCAAATATTTCGGCGCTATCGTGCCGACAGCGGAAGGCCTCTTCGTCGCCGTCAAATTATTTTAAGGCCGTCTCTTTGCAATACCAATATATTGGTTTTTTTATCGATATATTGGTATTACTCCAAAGCATGATTGAATTAAAGAAGATGACGACAAATTAGCTCATGATGCTTTTAGAAGAGCAGGTTCGCAAAGAAGGCCTTCCTTCGATTGCCCTGCATGTTTTTGTTCATAACGAAGTTGATAGAATTTGCCTAATGTTCATATTCGAAATTTAGATGAGTTCAATTGTCGTCGAAATCTCACTCAGAAATTTTGCGACGGCAGGGGCGTACTCATCGCGGAAATCTTTCAGTCCGTTGAGATGGCCGGCCTGTGGAAGACTGAGTTTCTGCCACTCGAGTTGGCTGTGCGGTTCAAAGACTTTGTCGATCATGTCGGGGGAAATTAATTTGTCTTTCCAGCCGCGAATCGAGAGCACGCGAAAACTTTCTGGAAATTGAGAGAGATCATCGTGAATTGTTTGCAGGAATTGTGGATGCCAAGAGAATGCAGTCAGAGCGGCGGCGATCGCTTTCAAAGGATAGGGATGAATGGGTTCTTCATAGGTGAAATAGTTTACCATCGACGCGCGCAAATTGGCTGACGGTCCGCTGTCGCAAATCATGCCGGTGATATCATTGGCGTGTCTTCGGGCCACGGCTTCGATGGCACTCGCGCAGGGATTTGAGAATGAGAAAATAATTTTACGGCCCGAAACTTCATTGAGGATTTGCTCGATCTGATCTGTCCACACATGTTTCAAACCAAATTGCATTTCGGCTGAGAAAATATTTTTGTACATTTCTCGCCAGTTGTCGTTCAGTTCAAAGATCACGCAGTCGTAGCCAAGCTCATGCAAAAATTCCACGTGTCGTCGCAGAGATTTTTTCTTGGCGCCAAAGAACGGCACTAAAACGACGGTTTCAGAAAATTTTTTCAGAGGAGTTGCCAAGTATTCACCATGAGAGGGAAGCGATCTGTTGGCTTCAGGCTGATTTTTGTCCATGTCTAAGAGTAGTTTTGTAATCTTCGACTGTCAAAATTTCTGACAGTTGTGGTCCGGCAGCGATGAGAATATATTCTGCGACGAAGTTGAGAAAAGCCGGGCTCCTTAACGAATCCCCCTCCCCCTCGAAGAGTGAGTTTCGGTCTTTTCCCGCCTTCAACGACAAAGGTCCGCTATGGGGGGACCTTTTTTTCTTGGTGGGTCAATTTTATGTCGAATCAATATGTCAGAACTTTACTGTTGTCCGTTTCTTTGCTGTCTTTAGCAGCGTGCCATTCTGCTTCGGGAGATACGGCGACGACGCCCGCTGAAATTTCAACGGCATCGGATGTCAATGCCTCTTTACCATTTCAAGGAAGCTTTGCCTCGGCCAGTGAGGCCGAAAAAATTCGCGCGGGTTTTGGTTGCGAAAAAGGTCATGGCCATCTGACGATGGATCATGACTTGCGCGTGAATGACTCGGAAATTCGCGAGATGAAAAATAGTTCTGAAGGCGAGCTCACGACAACAACCGTGAAAAATACTTATCTCGGAAGCGATCAGGATCAGAAAGAGCATCTGACGACAAAAATGCTTTCCATCTCCAACGATACGCGTGGCGAGTATTTAAATACTCCATTTGAATATTCTTCGACATGTCAGTCGAATTCTTCTGGCGAGTCGACTTGCACAACCGATAACAGCGAACGCGACATGGTGGCCATTTTAAGAGCGCACTTGAACTCGAATGCCCGTCAGCAAAGATCTCGTTTTTCAAAATGTGCGATGGGCTCGAATGAAAACACGCAAGTGTCCTATGAGCTCGGCAATTACACTTTAAGAAATGGTCAGATTGTTTCAGCTTTAAGACAAATCTCAAAAGTCACCGGAGTGATCGTTTGTCACGGCCGCCGCGTTCAACATGGCAGCATGACATCAGATCAAATTTTTTCACGCGACGTGATCAGCGTCGATCAAAAAGTGGGCTGTGGTGGAACAGAAATTTCTTCGGGCCAAACCTTCCGTCTCGACGATGGCACTATCATCTCTTCTCAGCGCTCCGAAATTCTCGAAGCCCCAAGACGCTAAGCGAACAACAACTTCAACCAACAATTTTTGTCACTGTCTAAAGTATATTCACTGCCGCAACAGTAATGACATATAGGGTTGGTTAGGGCCGTCTTTTCTCTGGTGTAAAACTTGTAGTAACTAGCAGTGAATAAAAACTAAATATACGAATGACAGGAGTCCTTTTATGAAAATACCTATGACCTTCGCTTTCGCAATTGTTGCATTCATAGCATCAGCGGCTTTTGCCCACACCACAAATAGAGATGTTACCTTATTAAATGGAGACGTCAGAGTTGGAAGTTACAAACTTATTTCCATCACTAGCAGTGAAACTTTGTTATTGGATGGCGCGGCCTGCAATGTCGAAATGAATTCTGCGTCTCGTGACCTCGTCCAAAATTACAATAGACAACAGGTCTCTGCTGACATCGTGGATGTGAGCAGCTGTTACCCATCAAATAGGTACGCAGCTCTTGCCATAGACCGTCTTTCTGAAAAAGACCAAATCGGTGGCTATGACTATTTGCTCTCGCTGGAACTTGCCAATAATGTTCCACGCTTTCCTATTCCAGCTTATTCAACTGAGCATCATGCTTCACTGGCACGCTGTGCACAGATTCAAAATCGTCTGACTTGCTCTATCCTTGGCGGCGGCGAAATCGTTCTTGATTTGCTGTAAACGCAGTACCTAATGACGGCTTTGCGGGCGAGTGGGCCAGAGATCGGTCCACTTGGCTGACGACTTCTGAGTCGCCTCGTTCTCGCCGAGCACGGTTTGGCTGACACGCACTTCTTCCAATGCCGTTTCGGCCAAAACTTTTCCGCAAGCTTCCATCACTGACTGCCAGTCGATATTGTGATATTCGTAAATATCTTTGGGGCGACCGCATTTCGAGTGATGACGAACAGCTAAAGACTCGTGACGAACACCAACGATCGATCCCAAGTTATCCAGCAATCCCGCTTCACCATCGTGGACCGAAACCATCGGCACACGTCGACCAGCCACTGTGATAAATTCGTGACCGTTGATATGTTCGGTCGGGTGGATGTGCAGATTGCCGTCAATGCCAAGGCCTTCTTTCAACCATTGGTAATTGTTTTCATGAGCTTGAATTCCGCAGAGCAGATCCGATGACGTCACCATAATGACATTGGCGTAAACGCCTTTGGCAAGAAGTGCTTCCGATGCTTTGATCGCTTCAGTTCCCAGTGATCCCATGGCAAAAATATTCACCACGTTGTCGCCGGGCTCATAGCCCGCGTAACCGCGATAATCGATCAAGTAATAAGCGCCGGATAAAACCTCTTCGCGGAGTTTTTCTAAGATGGTCGCTTCGTCTTGAGTCGTCAATTGCGATTCGTCCACGGCGCCGTCCAAAGGAAATTCAGCGCGCGCGAGCAAGCCATTGATTTCAGTTTTAAAACGAGCTTGGCGTTTTAACCAAAGCATCATGTCTTTTTGTTCCACTCCGCGAGTCACACCACGAATCAGCACGCCAGTGCGACCTTCGTTGTCATTCATGAAATGACGGCGCATGCTTTCGCATAAAATCCAATCCAGCTCTTGGCAGAAAAATGGTTCCCAAGTGATTTGGTTTGGAATTTGAATATCTGATTTCCAACCGTGCTGAGCGCCTTCCGGAGACAAAGTCACACCCGATGGAGTTCCCACCAGAATGAAAGAACTTTTCCAGTACAGATTGTAGAAATACTGATCGAGAGCGCGCTTCACGAAGAAATCATACACTGTCATCAATGGCATGATTGGAATTCCCAGCACGTCACGCAAGCGACCGAAAGATCCCACGCAAGACATCACATTGCCTTCGGCGATTTCAAAACGAATGAAACGATCTGAAACTTCTTCGCCGGGAACCAAGTCCGGAAGCTTGGCATCTTTCACGCCGAATTCTTCTTCATAATCCTGAATCATGTTGGCGCCAAAAATTTTCCCGTCCATTGCCGGATTCAAATTCGTCGAAGTCCCAACATCTGGTGCCATCGAGACCATGAGCTCGCCCGGAGTTTTCCAAGGAAGTTCGGTCGCAGTCAGCGCCTTCTGTCCCTGCGCCAATTCTTTTTCATTGAGAGGCGTGTTGGAAATACGAGTGAGCTTCGCTGTCAGCTGACCGAGCATCCACTGCGTGTGCGGGTAGCTTGCCATTTTAGTGCTGATCTCAAGCGTTGGCGGAAGCGCACCGTGCTCGGTGATTTTTTTCAAAAACATTTCCTGATTTTTATTTTTCAAACCATTTTGCGCTTTGATCTCTGAATACAGTTGATCACCGCGTTTTTTCAAATACTGACCTTCTGGAGTTTTGCTGTCAAAACGCGCGAACAAAGTGTCGCCAGTGATGCCTTGAGCTTTGCGTAAAGCCTCGACTTCGTCTTCATGTGGAAGTGATGAGTGATTACCAGATGCCGCCGCCATTTTTAAGCCCCAACCTTTTAAGGTGTGAGCAATGATCATGGTCGGGCGATCGGTGACTTTTTTGCTTTCAAGCATCGCTTGAGTCAGCATCACGATATCGTGACCGCCGAAATCGCGAAGAGCCGCGTAGAATTCTTCGTCAGTGACACTGTCTAAAAACTTTTTCATATCAGGATGCTCTTTGGCGATTCCTTTTTTCAAAGTTTTCATGTCTTGCACGAGAAGAAGGGATTGAAATTCGTAATCTTCCAATTCGTGCTCAAGGAAATTTTTAAAAACTTCGCCGCCAGGACGTTTGAAAAGATCCAAACGTTTTTGACCATGTTGCAATGGGATCACATGCCAACCGTTGGCCTTCATCATGTTCTCAATGCGAACGGCATCAGTGCCACCCATGATTTTTTGATTGGTGATGCGATGGCCATCCAAAGACTGACGATTGTAATCGACGATCCAAGTGAGGTTGCCAATTTGTCTTTCAGAAAAATCAGGAATGGCTTCAGACAGACTGCCTTCGCGAAATTCTGAATCTCCACACAAAGCCCAAAAGTGAGCATCCGGCGGAACATCATAACCATGATCCTTGGCATAACGATAAGCCAACGCCAAGTAACCGGCATTCACCGGTGGAATTCCGACTGTGCCCGAAGGAAAAAAATTGTGATGATCAGAATCATAAGCGGAGTGATAAGATTGAAAAACCGGTTCGCCATTCTGGGAAAATTTGCGCAGACCCATCATCGCCGTATTGCAATCCTCCAACGAAAATTTGGAAAGATCCGATTTTAAAAACAGCTCCATCAAATAATTGTAAGAGTGATCGGTGGGTGAGGCGTGAGGTTTATTGGCAATATGATCGAAGCCTGATTTTACAACCAAGTGCAAAGCACCCATGATGTGCAAAGCCGAAGCTGATGCGGAAGCATGACCGCCGACTTTAGGATCGCCCTTTTCTTTATCCGTGCGATGATTGGCTTGATAAATCATCTGTGTCGCCAAGTAATGGGCGCGACGAGCGATGGACTCCAGCACAGGGCGCTGCTGCTCCAGAGCTTTGAGATCGATCGTTTTGGAATCGTTTTTGGTCGCTGTTTTGTCAGGCGTTTTGCTCATTTGGTGGTCCTTATATTTAGGTGCGGAAAGCTATCACTCCGAGGGATGAGAGGCAAATCGCAGAGGGAAAATCGGCGCCGCGCAATATTAAACCTCGAGAACGAAATCCCAGCGAACCTTGATTGTTCCGTCGGATTCCACAAGCCCTTTTGGAGGATGTGGAAAAGGCGCTGCGGCTTGAAAAGCCTCAATCGCTGCCTCGTCGAGATCACGAACGCCAGAGGCGCCTAAAACCTGAACTTTCACGATATTACCGTTCTTATCCATCGTGATCAGCAATTTGGTCACCTTGTCGTCAGTCGACGCGATCGAACGACCTTCTTTAAACATTTTAGTCAATTTGTCGCGAACTTTGCCGCTCCAATATTGATTCAATTGGACACGGATGCGCTCATAAAATGTGTAATAAACAAACTCACGAGTGGTCAGCAAAGTCTCGTTGCTATTTTGCACGTCTTTTAAATAATCTTCAGTCTGGCTGGCTTGTGCGCCATTTTGTCCCGGTTGAACGGCGACTTGCGGTTGACTGGCTTTGTGTTTTTGTTGCTCGGCAATTTTTAGCGCGTCAGCATCGGTTGATTTTTCGAACTGTTGCTCTTGCTGAATTTTGTGCTCGTAAGCTTTTTCAAAATCCATTTTCGGAGTGAGATCTTTCACAGCCAATTGTTTAGCGCCAGAGCCCTGGCCAGTCACTTTGCTTTGCTCAGCATTTTTAAACAGGCCATGATTGACGGCTTGAGTTTGCTTTTTAACGACTTGATTGTGGCGACTTAAGTAAGCTTTGTCGGTCGGCATTTCGTCATTCACAGCTTTTTCAGCTTGCTCAACAATCTGCTTAAGATCTTCTTTTTTAAATTGCTGAGCTAAGATTTTTTGCACTTCTTCGGGCGACAAAAATTTTACGTCGGTCAGATCACGAGGCTGCGATTGCAGTTTTGGCAACAAGATCATCACCGCCACAAGCACAACGTGGATCAGCAACGAGAGAACTAGACTATAGCGAATGCGTTTTTGAAACATCTTGAGCCTCACACTCCTCATCGGAAAGAAGACACATTTGACTAAGGCTATAGTGAATTTTTTTTCCCCTTTCAGGTCTAGATCTTACGCCTCACTTTGGCTTTTGTTTGTCTTCGCTTTTCGTGTTTTCCTAAAATAGAACAGAATGAAAATAAACGTCTGGTGTAAGACAGATAAAGGCCTGCGTCGCGAGTCCAATCAGGATTCATTTCTCGTCAGCGAGGACATGGGTCTCTATATTGTCGCAGATGGGATGGGCGGACATTCTGGAGGAGAAGTTGCTTCAGCAATGGCTGTCAGTGGCGCCCAAGATGTCATTCGTCAAAGAGCTCAGCTGGGGCTTTCGCCAAGGGATCTTGTGACCAAGGCTTTCGAAGAGGCCAGTCGAAAAATTTACGAAAAAGCAGCGCAAGAAAATCGTTTGGCCGGCATGGGCACGACCATGGTCCTGTGTTTGGTCGATGGGAATTCTATTTTTGTCGGCAATGTCGGAGATTCGCGAGCCTATTTGTTTCGCTCGCCGCATTTGTGGCAGATGACGGAAGATCACTCGCTTTTGAACGAGCAACTTCGTGCCGGAATCATCGACGACGAGCAGGCCAAAAATTTCACCTCTCGAAATGTCATCACTCGCAGTGTGGGTTACGAGCGCGAAGTGCAAGTCGATGTGATCGAGCGACCTTTGCAGTCCGGTGATTGTGTGCTCGTTTGCTCGGATGGACTCTGTGGACTTGTTGAAGATGAAATGATTTGTGAAATTCTCACTCGCACACCGGCTGAGAAAATTGTCGAGGCCTGTATCGATCGCGCCCTCGCCAATGGTGGAGACGACAACGTCACCGTGCTTTTCATTCAAGCCGTCTAAAAAAGGAACCTGGTTCGTTGCGCCGACGGTGCACCATTGGTGCTGGCAGAAACGACGTGTCGTAAAAAGTTGCGACATCTTTTTCAGGACTAGTATGTTTTTAGTTACCTTCTGACTGATGAGTGCGTAAAATTGATGGCAGTGGATCAAAAGCAGTTTACTTTTTTTGTTGTTTCTAATGATTCGGGGAAAACTCGGAAGATTGTTCTTCCTGCCGCGTGGATTAAAGCCGGCGGATTGATCTTGGCGATTTTTTTGGTGGCGTTGATGGCAGCCATGGTGGATTACACCGGGCTTTTGGTTCAGACCAGCGAGAACAAACGTCTGAAAGCTGAAAATGCGCAGATGAATAAACAATTTCAAGTGGTCGAGGGAAAATTAGCCGCGCTTGAAACTTCGCTTGAGCGCGTGAAAACTTTCACGACGAAATTAAAATTAATTACCAATGTTGAAA
>Ga0134125_10000986_pt1 | contig 36204 bp, 31 predicted proteins | sample KB31751_FD_96464 | JGI IMG/M metagenome (GOLD analysis project Ga0134125, IMG submission 96464) | Terrestrial soil microbial communities with excess Nitrogen fertilizer from Kellogg Biological Station, Michigan, USA - KB3-175-1 | ecosystem: Environmental > Terrestrial > Soil > Unclassified ...
CGACGGCCGACGGCAAGCTCATCTGGGATCTCGACACCCTGAAAGACTTCGATACCGTCAATGGCGTCAAGGCGCATGGCGGATCGATGAACGTTGCCGGACCGGCGATCGCGAACGGGATGGTGTTCGTGAACTCCGGCTACAACGTGATGATCGGGATGCCCGGGAACGTGCTGCTCGCGCTGTCAGTGGACGGCAAGTAGGCATTTACATACGTTTAAGACCAGCGCCGGGATATGCGATAGGATGCTCTTTTGACATGAGAGCTGCTGTTCTTGTATCCACCTTTGCAACTACCGCACTTGCCGCCGTGTTCCCGCTGGTACTTTCCGCGCAGTGGCCCGACTACCCGTCGCCGAACGTTCCCAAAACGGCCGACGGAAAACCAAACCTGGAGGGCCCGGCTCCGCGCGCGGCCGATGGACACCCCGACCTCTCGGGCGTCTGGGAAAATCGCCGTGGCGGAGGGGGCGGTGGACGTGGCGCCGCAGGCCGAGGTGGAGCTGCGCCCGGAGCCCCGGGTGGAGCCGCGACAGCGGGTGCTCCCGCTGCCGGTGGTCCGCCTGCCGCGGCAGGCGCCGGTCGCGGACCCGGGCGAGCTGCCGGACCGCCACTCGTCTCGATCGACCAAATAGCCAACGCGAATTTCGCGAATCTTGGCAATGCGTTTCAAGGCGGTCTCCCGCTCAAGCCCGCGGCAGCTGAGCTCCTGAAGAAGCGCAAAGCCGAGAACAGCAAGGATAATCCGGACGCTCACTGCCTGCCGCTCGGTCTTATGCAATTGCATGAGCATCCGCAGCCGCGCAAGATTATTCAGACGCCTGCCGTGACGACGATCCTTTATGAGGCGCAGGCCGGGGTTCGCCAGATCTTTACGGATGGACGCCCGCTGCCGCCCAAAGACGTGCAGCCGTGGTGGTATGGCTACTCGGTTGGTCATTGGGATGGCGACACGCTCGTGGTCGAGACCACGGGTTTCCGCGATGATGTGTGGCTCGATATCGACGGCAGCCCGCTGACGAATGCCGGAAAGATGATCGAGAAATTTCGCCGGCCGGATTTCGGTCATCTGCAGATTGATGTGACGATCGACGACCCAAGCGTCTACACGAGGACTTTCACCGTGAGGGTCAATCAGCAGATCATGCTGAACACGGACCTGATCGAGTTCATCTGCGGAGAGAACGAGCGGAGCGACGCGCACCTGGTTGGGAAGTGACCGGGTCCCTCGGGAGATGCATCAATTTTTCCGGGACTCCGCATGCGCGACGCGTCGACCGGACCCGCGCTTTTATCTGCGAGCAGGGTTGTGCGCGGCTATCCTGCCCCGCAAGCCTCGCTCCTTATCGCGGCTGAAGGGACGACCGCGCACTACTCCTCATGTTTGCGCGAAAAGACGCGGCCGATATCCAGTTTGAACGAAGGGCTGCCCGTGGTCCCGCTGATCCGGATCGGCAGCACCGCTCCGGCTCCATCGTGTTTGAACAACGGATCCACCGGCTTGAGCAGCAGGTGCTTAATCCCCGTGGCCATCTGCGAGACCGTGGCGTCGAGGCGCGCGGTCCCCTTGAAATCGATGTCCCCCGATTTGAGCGCGTAACTGCCATCGAGCTTCACGTCCGCGCCGGGTACATCGAATTGCAGCCGCGGCAGGCTAAGCCGCGCGTTCTTCAGCTTGAAGCGTCCGGCGAACTGAGCTCTGACGTCGTTCGTCCGGGTGTCCTTTGGATCCCCTTGCGCGTGATGACTTAAACTCGCGACTTTCTGCTGAATGGAGGGCGTCGTGAAGCGAACGTTCTTCAAAGTGAACGCGCCATCGAGTTGCAGACGCTCAATCACCTCGGTTTCACCGGGCGGAATCTTTACCGTGGTATCGAAGCTGATCCGGCCGGTCATCGGCGGCCTGGGGGTTTTCATCGCAAGACGGAGAAAGTCCTGAACCTCGGTGCCTTTGGTGCCGGCGGTCAGCGTGATCTCTTTGTGTTTTTCCAGTGCGCCACGCTCGATCGCTCCGGAAACATCGAACGCCGAATCGTCGAGGATCGCGTGGACGGGGTGCAGTTTCGTGTCGCCGTTCGTGCCGTCCACAGTTGCCTGGAACTCCGTCCGGAGATGCATCGGATGATTGCCGGCTGTTAGGGCGAAGTCGGGTACATCGGTCGTGCCGTGGACCTCGATTTGATCGAGCTCCCCCGTGTACTCGCCGGACGACGCGAGCATGCCGCGAATCCCGTGAAAGACGGAGAGGTCCGCGTGGCTGAAGGCATATTTCCCTTTCACGGGCGTATCACCGGGGTCATCGGGATTCCATGGTCCGAACTCGCCGTCGGTGTCGATCAGGCCGGGCGGTTTCGGATTTTCGAGCGCCGCCCGGAATGTCATCGGACGATAGCGCCCCACGGAATGCAGGATGAGCTTGCGGATCTCGAAGACCAGCGGATCTTTCTTTGGATCACCCGGGAGCTTTGGATCACCCGGGAGCATTTCCAGCATCGTGCCGTCCGCCACAATTTCCTCGAGGACAAACGGCGCGCCCGGCTGTTTTGAGTCGCGCTTCCCGTTCTGCGGCAGGATCGGGCGCGCCTTTTTCGGGGGAATGTGGATCTGGAGTCCTTCGAGCTTCAGCCGCCGAATCCGTTTGGGGCTGCGGAAAAAGCCGATAAATCGGGCGTCCAAAGTGAACCGGCGGATCGAGACCAGGGGTGGGAGATCCGGATGGCCGGGCGTATTCAGAACGAGATTCGTCGCTGTGGCATGGACCGTTGGGAATAACGAAATCTGCAGATCGCCGAGCTGAACGTCCGTTTTGTAGTGCTGTTTCAGGGCCGATATCACCCATCCCCGGGCCAGGGGGGCGAAATGGGTCACGAGGATCGAAACTGTGATGATGAGGGCTGCCAGTGTGCCCCCGCCGATCCAAAGCGAAATCCGAACGCGCCGTGAAACGGTCACATCTGGATTTCACTGCAAGTCAGTTACCTTTATGGATTTCAGGGTGCGGAGGCATCGATACGGCGGCCGGCCGGAGTACTTTCGCGCTGAACAAAAGGCTCTCGATCCGGTCCTCGGGAATCGAGAGCGTCAGGTCGAGCGCGGGCCCATTTGTCGTCAACTGCGCGTTCTGCAGCAATCCAGCCAGATCGGTGAGATGAGGATCCTTGCCGCTGGAGGCAGCGGAGCCGAGGAGGGTGATGCCGAGTTTCAGGACGGCACTCAGAGCCTCCGCGTTCTTCGGGTCATTGGTGACGGCCTGGCCCGAGACAACGACGTTGTCGCCGAACTTCACACCGCCGTTAAACGACTGGATGCTCTTGAACAGGGGGAGAACCTGCGCCGCCGGTCCTTTCACTGCGTCGGTGGCCGCCGCCGGCAGGAGCGAAGCGATTGGTGCGGTGCTGATCAGCCACTCGTCCTGGCTCGCACTGAGAGCCTTCACCTGGAGTGCCAGAGCCGTGTCGAGGGAGTTCGCGGCTGTGCTGCGGTCGATTGCCGCTTTGACCGAGGCTAGATCACCGGCCACCGCGACCGACGAGTTCGCGAAGAACGCGACGCTATGCGGGGCCTTAGCATTCGGAGCAGGGAACGTGATCAGCGTCGCGCCGGCGTAAGTCGAAACCTCAGGTTTGCCGGGATCCGTTGCGCTTCCCAGCAGCGAAACAAACTTGTCGACGGGAAATTTGCCGGTGGCCATGATCAGGAATGCCGGGTTGGCCGGGTCTGCCGAGGACGCGGCGAGCACTTCAGAAACATCCTGCACAGGGTTGAATCCGGTCGCGGCGGTGAACTTTTGCAAATCGCCCGTCACGGTAAGCTTTCCGATCAGAAACCTCCCGAGCGGACTGGTGCTTGCGCTCGTCGCGTTCACACCGGCGAGAACCTTCACGTCGGGCATGACCATGTTGAGTAGCTGCGAATCGGCTGCGACGGCCGAACCGCTCACGATCGTCCCGATCGAAATAAGACCGCAAAGCAACCTGCTGGTTTGTAGCATAAAGTGCTCCTTTCTGATGCTAACGCAGCGCCCGCGCGAAAGGTTCAACGATTTATTGCGGGCATCCTGCGGCCGATTCGTTTTGCTCAATGTACCCGGCCGCTGGTTATGCTAGCCCTTCTTGTCGATGCGGAAATCGTCGAAGGAGGCGATCGTGCCCCCGCGAGTCCAGACGCCGGCTTTGCCGGGGGCGTCGAGCGTATCGTCTTTCGCTTGAAAGAGTTGGCGGTTCCCGAAGAACACGCGAATATTGTCCCCCCGGAAGACGACTTTGGCGACGTACCACTGCCCGGCTTTCAGGTCGTGCGAGATGCCCGGTGCGCCGGGCCGGGCGCCAATGGCTGGAATCGCGTGGGCCTGGCCGTTTTCCACACGGAAAAGCGCAATGTTCTTCTCATCCACACTGAAATGGAGCAGATAGTAGTTACGCGGATCCTGATAGCGCCACACGATGCCGGCCGTCTTGATCCGGCCCGCGCCGGATGCGATCTTAAACTTGACGCTCAGATCTCCATCGCGGCAAACGACCTTGTCGAAGATGGCGAGCGGGAACTCGGAATCTCCGGGCGCGCCCGACACCTGAGCCAGCACATTGGGACGGCTGGGCGCCGTGGAATCCAGCCGAACCTGCCAGCGGGGCCGCTCGGCCGGCCGTGTGGCGGTCAGGCCCCACCCATCGGGGGCGCTTCCGGGCTTTTGATTGTCGAAGCTTACGGTGTCGCCGAGCAGGCCGAAGAAACCGAAGGCCGCAAACGCCGCCGCGATGACCGGTATCAAATAACCAGTTTAATCAGCGGTCTCTAATCACCCGCGCGTCGACCGGCGATCTGGCGCAGACTGGCTGAGGGAATCTCGATCCACCATCCTGCCTTTTTGGCTGCCTCCTCGCAGGCCCGCCATTGTTCGCGGGGAACGTCGACCGCGAGATCGCTCCCAAAGTCGGCGCGGATGAACTGCGGTCTCGCGATAATCCGCCGAAGCTCGCGACGCAGGCGATTGGGCCCGGGTTCAGTCCTCACCGAGAGTTCCTCCGGCCGGGTGCAGAGAGTGATCCGGTCGCCCCGGAAGCATCCGCGCAGATGCGGCCCCTCGATTTCCACGCCGTCGAGCTTCAGACGGCTGATTTGTTTCTCCGGGTCGATCGAGACGACTTCCCCTTCGAGGATTGTGAAACCCCCGAGTAGCTCCGCAACCGCGGAATTGACGGGGTTTCGCAGCAGGTCCCCCGGAGATCCGCGATGGAGGACGCGGCCACCCTCGTAGATGTACACGTCGTCGGCCAGCGCGAAGCATTCTTCCGGATCGTGCGTCACGAGCAGCACCGGGACGCTCAGGGTTTGCTTCAATTCGCCGACAAGCGCGTAGAGATCGGCGCGCAGTTCGGCGTCGAGTCCACGGCCTGGCTCATCGAGCAGAATGATTCGCGGGTTGGAAATCAGCGCGCGCGCGATCGACCCTCGTTGTTTTTGTCCGCCGGAAAGCTCGTGAGGGTATCGTCCCGCGAGACCGGTCAGCTTGAATCGTTCGAGTTGCTCGGCGAGGCGGCGGTGGCGCTCGAGGCGCGCCAGGTCATAAGCCGCGAACGCGAGATTCTCCCGCAAGGTCATGTGCGGAAAGAGTGCGTAGTTCTGAAAGACATAGCCGCATGATCGCTCCTGCGGCCGCAGGTTCACGCCCGATTCGGCATCGAAGAGGATGCGATCGTGCAGCAGGATGCGCCCGGAATCGGGCGCCGTGAAGCCCGCGATGCATTCGAGCGTGAGAGTTTTCCCCGAACCGCTGGGTCCGTAGAGGACGGTCACGCCCGGCTGCGCCTCGATCTCGATGTCGAGATGGAAGGGGGCCGATTCGGGCGCCGCAGCGAATCGTTTTAGGATGCGGGCGCGAAGTCCGTCGGCGCTCATGCCGCCCTGCGCGCTTCCAGCACTGACCTGGCTCTGCGCGCCTGCAGCACTGACCCGGCCCTGCGCGCCTCCAGCACTCACGCGGCCCTGCGCGCCTCAAGCCGGTTCGCAAAATAGACGATCGCGGCCGTGAGAATTGAGATGACGATCACTAGCGTGCGGGCGACAAGTGTGTTGCCGGATTCAGCGGCATCGTAAATTGCGATCGCGGCGGTCTGTGTCCGGCCTGGAATATCGCCGGCGATCATGAGCGTAGTGCCGAAATCCCCGAGCGAACGGGCGAATGCCAGCGCCGTCGCCGCCGCGATCGGCCGGCGCGCAAGCGGGATGCTCACTCGCCAGAACAGCCGCCATTCCGATGCTCCGAGACTGCGGGCTGCTCTTTCGTAGGCCCGGTCTACATTTTCAAGAGCGGCGCGCGACGACTTCACCAGCAGAGGGATCGCGTGCAGCGCGGCCGCGATCACCGCCGCGCGCCACGTGAAAACGAGCGGTGCGCCCGTGATTTTTTCCCAAACACGGCCGATCCAGCTCGCGCGGCCGATCGCGATAAGCAGATAGTAGCCGAGCACGGTCGGAGGCAGAGCCAGCGGCAGAGTCGTGATTGCATCGAGGACATCTTTGCCGCGGAAATTCTTGTTCGCGAGGAGCCACGCCAGCCCGATTCCCAGCAGCAGCGATATCGCTGTGGCAGCGGTTGCCACTTCGAGACTCAGCCACAAGGGAAACCAATCGATGCCCATGGTTTGAAGGCAATGGCGCGGTTTTTCATTGTGGCACAGCCTGCGCGTTAGAATCAGGCCTTGGAATTCGGTGTGAGTTTGTCAAAAACCATCCGGGGAAAGACCGTCCATCTGGAACAAGGGGACATCACGCTCGTCGAAGCTGACGCCATTGTGAATGCAGCCAACGCGGAGCTTGCCGGCGGAGGCGGTGTCGATGGCGCGATTCATCGCGCGGCAGGATCCGGCGTAATGAAAGAACTCGACGGCATCCGCGCGCGAATCCGGCGGTGCGAGCCCGGCAAAGCGGTAGCGACGGGCGCTGGACGTCTCAAAGCCCGCTATATCTTCCACGCTGTCGGACCGATCTGGCGCGGCGGCACCCATGGCGAGCCGGAGCAGCTTGGCTCCTGCTATCGCGAGTGTCTCCGGATGGCCGCGGAGCGCGATCTCCGTAGCGTCGCTTTCCCGGCGATCAGCACCGGCGTCTATCGTTATCCTCTGGATGAAGCCGCCGCCATCGCGCTCGGTGAGATCACGGGGTTTTTCGCTCAGGCCAGTTCCGTCGAAGACGTGCGCATCGTACTCTTCGGCAGCGATGCATTTCGTGCCTTTCAAAACGCACTCGACCGGCAGACGGCCTCATGATTGAATTCCAGACGTTGCACGCGACCGCGCCGGATGGCAGCATCATCGGTGTCATCGAAGAGGGCGGCCCCTGGATCGCCGGCGTTTCGGCAGCTGGCTCGTCCCCACGCACTTTGAGCGTGGGCGAGCCTCTTCCCGGCGCGGCGGGAAATTACATACTCGACCACGCCCTCTCGCGTGCGGATAGCGTGACTAAAACGAAGGCGGTCTCGAAGCTGGTCGAATTGCGGCGCGCGGGCGCGACGATCGTCCTGCTCTCAAACGACGAAGCCCTGCTCGAAAGCTGCGCGGACGAAATCTGGTGGCTTCGCGACGGCGTCCTCGTCACGCGCGGCGATCCGGCGGAGGTGCTCGCGCAGTACCGCCGTCACGTGGCGGAGGCGCTGCGCAACTCGGGCGCGAACATCCTGCCGCGGATCAGCCCCACGATGCGCAATGGCGACGGACGAGCGGTCCTCGAAAAGATCGAGCTGATCGGTGAGAATGGGTGCCCCTCCGTCGTTTTTTGCAGCGGTGAGGTGATGACGGTCCGGGTAACGGCTCGGTTTGCGGAAGGGGTGGACGATCCCGTCATCGGCATCATGATCCGGACCCGCATCGGCCTCAACGTCTACGGAACAAACACCGAGCTCGAGAAGCTCGTGCTCGGACCCGCGGGCCCAGGCGCGGAATTGCAGGTGTCGTGGCGGTTCGCCTGCAGTCTCTGCCCCGGAGACTATACCGTAACGGCTGCGTCCCACGACCCGGATGGCGTTTGGCACGACTGGATGGAGGATGCGGTGGCATTTGCCGTGTCGGATTCGCGCTACACAGCGGGGGTGGTGAATCTGAAGGCCGAGGTCGCGGTAGAACGGAAATAGCCGCTCTTCCACCATTGTAGACTTTTTGGTGGAAGAAAGCCTGTGCCAGCGCTGAACATAAAAGATCCGGAAATCCATGAACTGGCGGTCGAACTCGCCAATTGCACCCAACTGTCGCTGACTGCCGCGGTGCGGACGGCGCTTCGTGAGAGCCTCTTGCGTCACAAGAGGCCGCAGCCCCATTCGGAGAGGACGGTCGAGCGCGTCATGAGAATCGCCCACCGGATCGCGTCTCTTCCGGTCCTCGACACTCGCAGCCCGGATGAAATTCTGGGATACGGCGATTCGGGTACGTTCGAGTGATCGTGGATTCTTCGGCGATACTGGCGGTCGTCTTTCAAGAACCAGAAGCGGCGCGGATGGCTAGTGCGATCGCGAATGCTCCGCAATGCCACATGTCAGTCGTGAACTGGCTGGAGACGATGCTGGTTGTCGAATCGCGCGCGGGACAGGCCGCGGCGGATGGGACGCTGCTCATTTTGTCCCAACTGGGAGTGGAGACTCTTGCGCTGAATGCGATGCACATGCAGGAAGCGCAGGAGGCATGGCGACGGTATGGCAAAGGCCGGCATCCGGCGGCCCTCAATATGGGGGACTGCTGCGCCTACGCCGCATCGCGGCTGGAAGACCGGCCACTACTGTTCAAAGGGGGGGAATTTGCCAGAACAGACGTGCAGAAAGCGGCCTGGTAGCCGTTCAGCGACCTTAAGCGAGGAGGCTCTTTTTCGGTCTCCGCGCCTTCCAAAACTCACCAACCATCACAGCCAGCCCAAGCGCCAGCATCGCCACATGCTCCGCGAACCACTCCGCATCGATTGCCCCGCTGTGTCCCGCCCCGAAGCATCCGCAATCGACGATCAAGCCCTTCACCGACGCGCGAATCCCGATAAAGAGGAAGAAGGACAACAGCCCCGTTGCGACCAGCGAAGACCAGCGCCCGATAAAACCCGGCAGCAGCAACGCGATCCCAAGGACGATCTCACACCACGGCAGAATGCGGGCAATCGGCTCCAGCCACGTTTCCGGAACCATCTTGAACGATTCGACCGAGATGGCGAACTGCAGCCACGGCTCGCGGACTTTCTCGTAGCCCGCATAGAGGAAGATGACCGCGATAATCAGCCGGCCTGCGATCAGCAGCCAGCGCTTCATTTCAGTTTCTGGTTTACGAACTGCTTGAAAACAATATAAGGCGGCATGCCGCCGATGACGTCCCGCTTACCTTTGGAGACGACGACGATGGTGGGCGTTTGGGAGAGGTGATCGACATTGGTGCCCATCGCTACATCGGCCGTCACGCTGTCGTCAAGATGCGTGTCGTTCTTGACGAGCCCGCGCACCTTCTCCATTTCAGCCGGTGAAAGAACCTTAGCGACGACTCCATCCACCTTTCCGTCGGCCGCCCATTGCGGCTGCGTTACGAACAGCTGGTTCGCCACTACTTCATACTTGCCGATTTCGCCGGCGGCGTTCGCATAACGGGTTGCCAGCTTGGAATACTGGTGCTGCGGCAACGGATAATCGCGGTGCAGCAGTTGAACCTTGCCGGTGGCGACAAAATCGGAGTTGATCGAAGGCAACGCGTTCATGTAGAGATCGCGGCACGCCGGGCATTCGTAATCCGTGTAGATTTCGATGCGGACCGGCGCGTTGGGCGATCCGCTCTCCTTGAAATTCTTTACGGGGGCCGCCGTCGCTGTCTTCTTCGCCGGAGCGGAGGTGGCGAACTTCGAGGGCGCCGGTGTCTGGGCGGTTACCAGGAGCACGGGGACAAAAAGGGCGGGGATGAAAAACAGATAACGCATCGATTTCATTATGCCAACGTTCCTCACTATTTGCCGAGCTTGCTGTCGATATAGGATTTCAGCAACGGCCAGGTGCCGCCCCCGGATACCGTTTCGCGCTTGCCCTTGTAGACGATGACGATGGTCGGCGTGGCGGTCAGATGGTCCTCGTTGATGGCCATGGCCTCATCCTTTATGGTTTGCTCGTCCAGACGCGGGTCGGTCTTGATGATTTCGCGAATCTTTTGCATTTCCCCGGGCGGCAACACTTTGGCGATTTCACCGTCCACGTTCCCGTTTTGCGACCATTCCGGCTGCGTCTCGAAGATCTGCTTGGCGACGGCATCGTATCTGCCGATCTGGCCGGCGGCGTTCGCATAGCGCGTGGCGGTCTTTGAGAAAGGCATCTGAGACAGCCGGAAGTCGCGATGGATCAGCCGCACTTTGCCGGTGTTGATGTACTCCTTCGTGAGCTCGGGCAGCACTTCCAGGTAGAAGGCGCGGCAATGCGGGCATTGATAGTCCGTGTAAAGCTCGATCGTCATCGGCGCGCTCGGCGAGCCGGACTCTTTGAAGTTCGGCGCGGCATTCGCGAGCCCTGCTGCGAGGAGGGCGAAAACAAACAGCGGAAGAAAACGCATGATTCCAATATAGCCCTTTCGCCGCGCGCCTAAGGCCGCGCGCCTAAGATAGATGCATGACCGACGCCGCGCTGCTGGCGCACATCGCCAGGCAGCCCAACGGAAAGGCGGGGCTCAAACATCTTTTCAAGGAACTCCGGATTCGAGGCGACGAACGCCAGCAGATCGAGACCGCACTCGACCGTCTGGTGGAGCGCGGCGACCTCATCGAAGTCAGCAATGGGCACTTTGTCGCGACGTCCCGCAGCCGCGAGTACTTCGCCGGCCGCGTGAGCATGCACCGCGACGGCTATGGCTTTTTGATTCCGGATCATCCGCTTCCCGGCGTCTCCGGCGATCTCTACCTCGGCCGCGACGACACTCAGGGCGCGATGAACGGAGACCGGGCCATCGCCCGCGTCAAATATGCCGGGCCGAAAGGACGGGCCGAGGGGGAGATCGTACGAATCCTGCGGCGCGCACACCCCACCGTGGTCGGCGAATTCCGCATCCATCGCCGTGGATACTTCGTCGTCCCCCACGACGAAAGACTGACCGAATGGATCGAAATCCCGGACGACCTCGCGATCCCGCCCGCCGCCGGGCCCGGGAAGACCGCCGCGGTCGACCGCATCGGCCCCAAGGCCATCGAAATCGCCGACGTCAGCCAGCTCGACGGCATGATTGTGAACGCCGAGCTTCTGGAATACGGTGATCGCAAGGGAGCACATGGCAACGACCCGCCGGTGGGGCGCGTGATCGAAATCCTCGGCGCGCCGGACGACTTCGGGATCGATGTCGAGATCGTAATCCGCAAACATCACCTGCCCCATCGCTTTCCGGCTTCGGTAATCGACCAGGCGCAGGCGATCCCGGCCGTCATTACCGGCGCGGAGCTTCACGGGCGCCGCGACTTCCGGAATCTGCCGATCGTCACCATCGACGGCGAGACGGCGCGCGATTTCGACGACGCAGTCGTCGTGGACAAGCTGCCGGACGGGCATTACGCGCTGCAGGTCCACATCGCCGACGTCAGCCACTATGTCGCGCCGGGCAGTCCTATCGATGCCGAAGCCCGCCTGCGCGGCACCAGCGTCTACTTTCCGGATCGCGCGGTCCCGATGCTGCCGTTCGAGCTCTCGACCAATCTCTGCTCGCTGGTGCCGAATGCGGACCGTCTCGTCGTCTCCGCGCTCATCGAATTCGATCGCGCAGGCGAACCCATGCGCTATGAGTTCTGTCGCGGCGTGATCCGCAGCGCGGAGCGCATGACGTACACGAACGTGCACTTGCTGCTCGAGGGCGATGCCGCGCAACGTGCCCGCTATGCGCCGCTCGTGGGGCGATTCGAGCTGATGCGCGAGTTGGCGCAAATTCTCGAACGGCGGCGCGACAAGCGCGGATCGATCGACTTCGATCTTCCCGAGCCGCTGATCGAGTTCGACGAATCGGGTGTCATGACGGGCATCGCTCGCAGCCCGCGCAACATCGCGCACCGCATCATCGAGGAGTTCATGCTCGCTGCCAACGAGGCCGTGGCCGCACATTTGGAGCAGACCGGCCATGCGGCGATTTATCGCATCCACGAGCAGCCCGATCCCAAACGCATCATGGAGTTCGAAGAAGTGGCGGCGCAGTTCGGATATTCGCTGGGCGCAGGGGCGACGCCGGTCTCACGCCATCGATACAAGGAGCGCAAGGCCGAGGGCCGGAAAACTTACAAGGAGATCGTCCTGCCGAAGGAGATCAAGCTTTCTTCTAAGGCCTACCAGCATCTCGTCGCGAAGATTGAAGGCAAGCCGGAAGAGCGCATCCTCAGCTACCTGATGCTGCGGTCACTGAAGCAGGCGCGGTACAGCGAGGAAAACGCCGGGCATTTCGCGCTGGCGGCGACGCATTATACGCACTTCACGTCACCGATCCGGCGTTATCCGGACCTGATCGTGCACCGCTTGCTGGTCGCGTCTCTTGAGCACCGCACTTACTCGGATGAGACTGAGCTGAAGTCCGTCGCCGACGAGTGCTCGCTTACCGAGCGCCGCGCCGCCGACGCCGAGCACGAACTCGTCGAGTGGAAGAAAGCGAAGTTCATGGAGAGCCGGGTCGGGGAGGAGTTCGACGGGCTCGTCATCAGTACCCAGCGCTTCGGCCTGTTCGTGGAACTCGCCAACCTGTTCGTAGAAGGACTGGTCCCGATCGACACCTTACCGGGGGATCACTACACCTTTCACGAGAACGTGCGCAAGATCATCGGCAACCGCACGCGCCGGGAGTTCTCCATCGGGGACCGCGTTCGGGTGATTCTGGACCGGGTCGATCCGCTCGAACGGAAACTGCAGTTCGCGATCGTTGAGCCGGTAAAGCCGCCCCGGCAAAAAGCGCAGAGGCTGAAGTCGAAGTAGTGCAGGTTGGTAATATGCGGCCGATTGTGAATCGGCCTGGCCTGTTGCAAAAAACAGACCGGCGCGATGAACAATCGCGCGCAGGATGTCATCCTGCACTACAGTTCGGCAATCGTCAAACGCGTCGCCGATTTCCGGGCTTACGCCTTCGGCATCGCCATGGCCTTCTCGACATCAGCCTTATGCTGTGGCTCGGCGGAGGCGTGGACATTGATGTAGCGGTCGTAATCCAGATTAAGCTTCTGGATGACCGGCACGATCGCACGAACATGATCGTTGGCCGGCTCGCCCGGGTTCACCGAGAAATCGCCCTGAAAGATGATCTTTTCTTTCGGGATGTACGCGAAGATCAGTCCATTCGAGTGCGGCGCGCCGGGGACGTGATACATCTCCACCGTGCGAGCGCCATCCGAAAAGACCCGCTTCTCCTCGACGGCTTCAACCTTCGCCTTTTTCGGGGCTTTCGCCAGTTGATCGTCCAGCAGCGTGCGTGGTGTATTCAGCGCGCCGTCCAGAAACTTCACATTATTCTTCTGCGTAACGATAATGGCCCCCTCGGCCACCAGCACCGGCAGCCCGCCGGTGTGATCCGAATGAGGGTGAGTGTTCATCACGTAGCGGATCGGCTTATTCGGGAACAGCTTCTTCGTTTCGGCGACGTATGCCGTGGCGCGCGCCACAGACTGGCCGGCTTCCAGCATCATCACGTAGTTCTTGAATTCGACAACAACTGAATCGTAGCTGCCCGCGCCTGTCGTAAGCCGATAGATGCCGTCGCCGAGCTTTTCCGTCGTCACGGTCATAGCGGGAGGAGCCGGAGGCGCACCGCCGCCACCACCACCGCGGCCGCCGCGAGCAGGCGGCGGTGGAACGAGCGACGCGACGTCCGGAGGATTGCCTTTCGCCGCGGTCACAGCCACTTCGAAGAAGGGCCATCCGCCGCGCGTTTGCACGATCCTCGCGGGCGCCGTCACGCCGCCGAAGTCTCTCCAGTCGCTGTATGTCGCCACGATGTGCATGTCGCCCATGATGTTCTCGCCGAGCCACGTTTCAACCCGGTCCACCATGTTCTTGTTGTCGATATAGCCGTTGATTGTGTAGCTCTTGCCGGAAACCGCTTTGACAGTGGGGCTCCAGGTCAAAACCGTGTAGCTCTTGCCGTCGGCTTTCTTCTGGCTCACTGTTGCATTGTTCTCGGCTGCGCCTTTCAGAAACCCCCAGGGGGTGATGTAGAACTCGAGCGAGTTGTTCCAGGGCTGCGCGACGTCGAGCTGTTGCGCGCTGAGCATCTGGTTGAAAGTCCCGGGCGACACGGTTGTGGAGCCGCCCGCCCCAATGTTATTGGTCGCGCCAGTGGCACGCGAGGCAGGTGCATTCAGATCGATGACCCGTACATAGTTGTTGATCGGACGCATCGGATTGTGCGTGTCCTGGCAGATCATTTGCGTCGAGTTGGCCCCACACTGCTGAAATGAGACGTCCTTCGCGCTTCCCGAATAGGTTATGGATTTTACGTCGCCGAGCGCCTTCTGGGCATTGGCGATGACGGTTTTTGCGTCCTGCGCGCTTGCGCTCCCGCAAAGGGTCGCGATGAAAATCGCGGTAATAATGGTTTTCCTGAACACAGAATTCTCCTCGTTAGCAACGTGGCCGCGATATCGCTGCGGAGAGCGGCCGTCCTGGGTATTTTATCCCTATTCGCTCCGCGTGGCCGGAATCCCCGCCTTCTCATTGGCTTCGTCTGAGGAATCGAAGTAGATGTCGAATCCAATCCGCAGGCGTCGATCCGACAACATTCGGGACAATCCTTCAGAAAGTTCAAATCCTCGATTGTGCGCGGCAAGAAAAAGCCCGCAGAAAAGGTCGACCGTGTATGTCGAAGTCAGAGTCGCCCACATCTCGGGGTCGTCGTGCAGGCGCCTGAGCAGAGTCTTAATTCCGTCTTCGACGTCTCCGTCAGGGCAGTCCTTTGATTCGATCGTCAGCGACCAACGGCCTTTTTTCGGAATCCGTGAGGCTCGCCCCGGAATGTCGATAGCCTTGCCCCTCGTTTCCGCCGTTGTCGGTGTGCACCCAAGCAGGGATGTGATGTGGCCGGGATCAAGACCATCACCAAAAATACGCAGGGTGATCTTAAATCTGTCGACCGGTCCCCCGAACCACACTGTGCCTTCCGGTGCACCCGAGGGAGGCTTCCGCGCAATTTTCGCCATCGGGATCGACCTCCAGTTTACCGGGCGTGGAAGGAGCCGGCCAATTCGCCCAATGATGACGGAGCGGCTGTCGTCGCCCCGCGCATCCCCTTCCGCTGAGTCGGCGTTTCGGTTACATCCCTGTGTTGCGGTACCCCCGTCGAGGTGAGATCAGCATCCCCACGGCGTGTTAGCATTTCCCGGGAGGTGGCACTCGTGAAACACCCCATAAGCCTTATTGCAGGCATCGCGCTAAGCGCGGCGATCATTGCCTGGGCGGCGCCTTCTGTATTTCCGACCGGCACGACGACTTACGACCCCGCGAAGGCGTGGAACGGCTATACGGTCCTGTCTCCGCTGGGCGGCGACGGCGCGGTCGTTATCGACATGAACGGGAACGTCGTGAAGCGATGGGAGGGCTACAACAGCTCGGCGGGAGGCCCCGCGCGCGTTCTCCCCGGAGGCGTCATCGTCGGCGCGACGGGAGCCAACGCCGGCAAGCAGGAATCGCTCGCTCTCGTCGCGCGCGACTTCGATGGTAAGGAGTTGTGGCGCTTCGACAAAAACGAACAGATTACCGGACCGAACGGCACGGCGACGCCCGCGCTGCGCCAGCATCACGACTGGCAGCGAGAGGATTTCCCCTCCGGATACTATTCGCCCGGTGTCGCGCCATCGCTCTCCAACACCACGGCGAAAACGCTGATCCTGACACACGTGAGCCATGCGCGCGCGCCGGTAGCTGGAGAGACCATGCTCGAAGACGACAGGCTCATCGAGTTGGGGGCAGACGGCAAAGTCGTCTGGGAATGGACGGTCAGCGACCACATCGACGAGTTGCACTTCGACAAGGACGCCCGCGAGGCCATTCATCGCGGTGGCGGAGGACGCGGCGGCTTCGACTGGTTTCACATGAACTCGGCGGCATACGTCGGTCCGAACCACTGGTACGACGACGGCGACAAACGCTTCGCTCCCGATAACGTCGTCGTCAGCAGCCGCGCCGCCTCGCTGATCGCGATCGTCGCGCGCGATGGCAAGATCGTCTGGCAGATTGGGCCGGACTACAGCGCGACGCCGGAACTTCGCGCCATCCGTCAGGTGATCGGTCAGCACAACGCGCACTTCATCCCGAAAGGACTGCCGGGCGCGGGCGGCCTGATGGTCTTCGACAACGGCGGCGCGAGCGGCTACGGACGGGTGAGCCCGGTCGCGCCCGACGGGCAGAACATCTACGCGCGCCCCACGTCGCGCGTTCTGGAGATCGATCCTGCCAGCCTGAAGCTGGTGTGGTCGTATACCGCCCCGGCATTCTTCGCGACGAATATCAGCGGCGCGCAGCGTCTCGCCAACGGCAACACGTTGATCACGGAGGGACCGGACGGGCGCATCTTCGAGGTGACGAAAGACGGCGCGATCGTTTGGGAATACGTGTATCCGGTCTTCAGCGGCGGCGGCCGGGGCCGCGGGCCGACGAACTCGGTCTACCGGGCTTATCGCGTGCCTTATGAATGGATCCCGCAGATCAGTAAGCCGGTGGAGAGGGCGGTAACGCCACCGATGCCCGGCGAGTTCCGCATCGCGCAGCTGTAGAACACGAATCCGCCCAAGGCCAAAGTACAGCCACAGGCTCAAGCCTGTGCCACCATCGCACGTTGCGGAGTTTTCCGACGGTGGATTGGGCTCTACCCCGCGGGGCGGATGTTCTGATTCACGTGGAAGAAATTTTCCGGATCGTATTTCGCCTTCACTTGCGCGAGCCGGTCGTAGTTCCCGCGAAATGTGGCCCGAATCCTCTCCTCGCCTTCTTCCATCATGAAGTTCAGATAGCCGCCGCCCGCGCCGAACGGGTGCAGCGCATCGTAATATTCCCGTGCCCAAGCGGTGATTTTTGCACGGTTCGCCGGATCCGGATCGACACCGACAATCACACCGCTCCACGTCGCATCCCGGTAACTGAACGCGGTGTCGCCCTCGCCGGCGCGATTCACCTTGCCATTCACCGGATACATATGCATCGTCGATTGCCACGTCGGCAGGCGCGCGCTGTGCTCCAGATGCTTCTCGATCGCCGCATCCGAGATCTCCCTGAAAAAGTCAGCCTTCCAGTACCACTGCAACCCCGGAGGATAAATGCCGTCGAACATCCCCTGCAGCATCGGGAACGGCATCGGCACGAAGAACTCGAACGCGGGCGGGCGGTAACTGCGAATCGGCTCCAGAATGCGATTCGCCTGCTCCATCGAACCCTGGTAGCACCACACAATTGCGCACATCTTGCGCATATGCAACTCTTCCGGGAACGGCGGACCCGGCGGCACCGTCATCGCCGCAAAGAATCCGTTCATCTCCTCAGGCGCCTGCCGGATGAATTCGCGGTACCACTTCATCACGTCCGCCATGTCTTTAAGGTCCCAAAGCATCGGGCCCGCGCAGACCGTGTGAACCGGATGAGCCTCGAACAGGAAGGATGTCACGACTCCGAAGTTGCCTCCGCCGCCGCGCACGGCCCAGAAGAGGTCCGGATTTTCGTCAGCGCTCGCGACGACGAAGCTGCCGTCCGCCAGCACCATGTCGACCGAAAGCAGGTTATCGATGGTGAGGCCATACTTCCGGCTCAAATGGCCCATGCCGCCGCCGAGCGTGAGCCCGGCGACTCCGGTCGTCGAGATGATGCCCGAGGGAACCGCGAGCCCGAAGGCGTGCGTCGCGTGATCCACGTCTTTCCATGTGCAGCCAGCGCCCACCATCACTGTTCGAACGGCCGGATCGACCCGCACGTATTTGATCGGCGCGGTGTCGATCACAAGACCGTCATCGCAAACTCCCAAACCCGCGGCATTGTGACCGCCGCTCCGGATCGACACCGTCAATTGATTGGCGCGCGCCAGCCGTACCGCGGCGATAACATCCGCCGTGTCCGTGCAGCGCGCGATAAGCCGCGGCTTGCGGTCGATCATTGCGTTGTAAACCTTGCGTGCTTCGTCGTAGCCGGGGCTTGTGGGCTCAATCACTTCCCCGTGGAACTGACCGCGAAAATCGGCGATGGCCTGCTCTAATGACATGCTTTCCTTCCCTCGGAGGGAGCGGGATCATCCGTTCCCGCACCCTCTGCATGCTTCCACTTTGGCTCAGCGAGCGTTCCGGGAGCGTTCTGCGGAAGCGGAACTTGCCGTTCCGCGCAGAAGAGCCCGTAATCTCCGCTCGAACGCCAGCGAACCAGCCCGCCGCGCGGCTTCGATTCCCTTCAGATAGCTCGCGTGGGCGGCTTCGCGCTTGCCCTCGGCCATCATCAGATCGCCTTGGACGCGGTGCAACTCCGCGAGAGCCCAGTCCTCGCCGTTCTTCGAGGCATACGCGAACCCCGTCGAAACACCGGCCAGCCCTTCGCCGATCTGGCCGGCGCGCCCAAGCGAATCCGCCAGCAGCGCGTAATAGTAAGGCAGCCGGAGCTCAGCGCCTACCTCGCGCATGGCTTGAAATCCCTCACGAAGCAGGGCGATACCTTCGACGATATCGCCTTCGGCGGATGTCGCCCATCCGGTCAGCACCGTGGCCATGGCCAGATAGTACGCGAAGCCGTGCGTGCGACAAAGCTCAGCCGCCTGGCGGCCGCGCTCCAGGGCCGCCCGGCTTTCCCCGCGATAGACGTGCAGCATCGCGGCGTAATCGAGGGCGATGGCCTGGCTGAATGGATCGCGCATTTCTTCCGCTGTTCGAATCGCCTGCGCGGCGTGAACATCCGCGCGGTCTCCGAGTCCTCGATGCCACGCGAGATGCCCGAGGTAGGCGCTGCAAAAGACGCCGGGATCGGGTCCGGCGAATAGCGCGAGTACCGATTGCACCGGGCCCGGCTGCATGCCCGCGGCCGCATTCATGTGTTCGAGTGACGATTCCAACCGGCCGAGATGGTACAGGCTTGTACCGACCAGGAAGTTGCCGGCGGCGATCAGTTCCGCGGAGCGATCGCGTTCCGCCGCCGCGAGAAAGTTGAGCGCGAAGCGGCGCGCTACCTCGAGATCTCCCCGCACGGTGTGAAAAACCCAGGCTCCGCTCAGAGCCGCGAAGACGTGCCGGTTCTCGAAGCGTTTCGAAAGCTCGAGCGCGCAATCGTAGGTTTCGCCGACTTCGGCCGCCGAGTAGCCTTGGGTACTTACGAGGCACGAGCCGAGCGTGGCGAGCAGGTCCAGCTCCTGCTTCGACCGCGCGTCGGATTCCGGGAAGCTCCGGCACAGCGCCAGCGCGCGCCGAAGCAGGCCGGCGGCTTCGGTGTCGGCGTAGCGCTGCCGCGCATACTCCGACGCCCGCTGGTAGTGGTCGATCGCTTCTTCGGCCATCCCGGCCTGTTCGAAATGAAAGGCGATCTGCCCGCTCCAGCTTTCAAGAGCGCCGGAGTGCATCTCGCAAAGCGCCCGCGCCACGCGCCGCCGCCAGTACCGCTGCCGGACCAGGCTCAGCTCTACGCACGCGACTTCACGCAGGCGGTCGTGCGTGAAATCGTACTCGGAAACGCCGCGGCTTTCGATGATGCGCCGCCGCCAGAGCTCGTCGAGCGCCTGGGAGACGCTCGCTTCATCCCAGTCCGTCGCCTTTTCGAGAAGCTCGAAGGAGAATGGCCGGCCGATCACGCTGGCGAGTCCCACCAGGTCGTAAGAAGCCGCTGTCAACTGCGCAAAGCGAGCCGTGATGACCGCATGGACGCGCGTGCTCTGCATTCCCGCCCGCACGCTTTCCAGCACGAACAGCGGGTTGCCGCGGGTTGTCCGGAAAACTTCGTCAAGGCTTTCGCTCGCCAACGCCTGCGTGGATTCAAGCCGCGCCAGTTCGGCTGTTTCCTCCGCGTCCAAAGGCTCCAGCGGTACTTCGATCACGATCCCTGACTGCCGGAGTTCGGCCATGAATCGCGTGAATGGATGCTCGCGGCCCGTCTCGCCCGCCCGCACGGTTCCGACCAGGAGCGTCCGGGACGCCATCGGCGACGCCATGAGCGCGTGGAGCCACTCGAACGAATCCGGATCGCACCACTGCATATCATCGAGGAACAGCAGGAGCGGTTTGCGACTTTTGCCGATAGCCGCGCTCATGGATTCGTAAAAGCGAAGACGCTGCCAGCTTTCGGTCAGTGGGCTGGCCTGCGGAGACGCCGGCATCGTCTGAATCTCGGGCACAAGGCGAGAGAGTTCGGCGGCTTGCTCCGGCCGCAGACCGGTCCAGCCGGCGCGAATGGCATCTGACCGCAGCCACTCCGCCACGGGCGCGTAGGCCACTTGTCCGCGTCCCGCATAGCAGCGTGTGCGAGCGGTCGCGTGTCCCTGACGGGCGCACGCCTGGAACAACTCGTCGGCGAGTCTCGACTTCCCGATGCCGGGCTCTCCGGAGATCACCGCCACGCGTGGACCTTCTTCGATCGCGAGTTCCCACACCGCGATCAACTGCCGCCATTCCTTCGCCCGCCCGATCAGCGCGCGCACTTTCTGGAGTTGTGAGAGGGGCTTCGCGGTTGCCATCGAGCCCTGTCTGGGTTCGGCTTTCAAGATCCGTTCAAACAGCTCGACTGTCGCGCGGCCCGGCTCGACGCCCATTTCACGGCGCAGAACCCGCATGCACTGGTGATACGCGCGCAGCGCGCTGGCGCGGTCATGATTCGCCGCATGCAGCCGGATCAGCAATTGATGATTCAATTCGCTCAGCGGATCGAGCGTCACAAGCCGTTCCGCCCAGGGCAGTGCCGCTGCGTACTCGGCCTGGTCGTCAAACAACGTGGCGAGCCGCCGCAGGACTTCGGCGAGTCGTTTCCGATAGTCCTCGCGGATGGGCGTCAGCCAGTCGTCGTAAAGTCCTGGCAGCAGATCGTCCTCATACAGCTCGGCCGCCACAACGAGCGCCTTAATCTCCTCCGCACGCTGACCCTTCACTCGTGCGGCGCCGGCGTCCGTAATCCCCTGTTGGAAATCGGCGACATCGACCGAAGCCGATGCATGCCGCCACCGGACCGCGAAATGGTCTGTCTCGAGCGCGTCGATTTCAGGCGGGAGTGCGCGTTTCAGATGATGCAGAAGCTGGCGCAGATTTGTGCGCGCCTGCGATTCGCTCGAGCCCGGCCACAGCAGGAATGCGAGCCGTTCACGGGGCGCCTCCTCGTGAAGCAGGAGATATGCAAGAAGCGATTGCAGCCGGTTGGAATGGATCGCGGCGACCGCCTTTCCGGCGAAGGTGATGCGCAGGTTGCCGAAAAGTGTGATCCGCATTGCCAGGTCAGGAAGCTGCCTCTAAAATTATTATGCTGGGCTAAAGTAGGAACTTGTCCGGCGTCCTCCAACCCACCAGCGCGGAAGAACTTTCCGAAGCGCTCGCCGCCGCAAGTGCGTCCCGGCAGTCGATCGAGCTCTTCGGCGGAAATTCCAAGCGCTGGATGGCCGGCCCGATTTCCGCTGCCGGCATTCGCATCAGTACGGAGGGCATGAAGCGCGTCCTCGAGTACGAGCCGCGCGACCTCACCATCAGTGTCGAAGCCGGCCTGCCTTTTGCCGAGCTGAACGCGACGGTTGCGCGCAACGGCCAGATGATCCCGCTCGAAGGACCTTATTGCGACGAAGCGACCGTCGGCGGTGTCGTCGCGGCGAATGTCAGCGGAGAGCGCCGGCGTCTTTACGGCACCGCACGCGACCTTGTCATCGGGATGAAGTTCGCGACGCTCGAAGGCAAAATGGTGCAATCGGGCGGCATGGTGGTGAAAAACGTCGCGGGGCTCGATATGGCGAAGCTCATGATCGGCTCCTTCGGGACGCTCGCGGCTATCGCATCGGTTAACTTCAAGCTGACCCCGCGGCCTGCGGTCGCCCGCACGATCCTCTTTAGTTTCGACGATGTCTCGTCTGCGTTCGAGGCCCGTAACGCCGCGATTCGCGGTGTGCTGAACCCCGTCGCCGCCGATATCCTGAATCCCGTGCTATCAGCTCAGCTAGGCTTCAAGAACTTCACGTTGGCTCTCATGTTCGCCGGAAATGACGCGGTGATGGAACGGTCGCTCCGGGAGGCTTCAGCACTGGGCGCCGAGCGCCAACTGACCCCGGAGGAGGACCAGCGTTTCTGGGGGACCATACATGCGCTCACCCCGCGTTTCCTCGAAAAGTTTCGTGAAGCATCTGTAGTCCGCATCTCGACCACTCTCAAGGACTGCGCCGATGCTCTCACTAGTCTTGACGGGCCTGCCCACGCGCATGCAGCGTCCGGCGTGGTCCGGGGCTGGTTTACGCGCCCGGACGCCGCCAAACGCGCGATGGCTGCCGCTGCGAAGCGCGGCTGGAAGGTCCTTATCGAATTCGCTGCGGAAAACGCGCGCCCGCAAATCGAACTCTGGCCCGAGCCTGGCGGCGACTTTGCGATCATGAAGAATATCAAGCGGATGTTCGATCCGGAAAACCTTCTCAATCGTGGACGGCTCTACGGTCAGCTCTGAACCCCAAATCGACAAGCGTCCGGCCGATAAAGCGGCCGCGGACAAGCCGAAGCCGGCCGATCTCGACCGGTGCGTGCATTGCGGCCTCTGTCTGAACGCCTGCCCGACCTACCGCGAACTCGGCCTCGAAATGGATTCGCCCCGCGGACGCATTTACCAAATGGTGCAGGTCTCCGAAGGCAAACCCATCGGCGATTCCTATCGTGAACACATCGATCTCTGCCTGGCGTGCCGCGGATGCGAGAGCGCCTGCCCGTCGGGGGTTCAATATGGGCGCCTCGTGGAAGCGGCCCGCGCCGAAATCGAAGCGAACACGAAGCACTCCTGGCTCACACGGAAGGTGCGGGACTTCGTCTTCCGCAGGCTTCTGCCCTCGCCGACATTGCTCACCGCGGCAGGCGCGATGCTTTACGTCTACCAGGTCAGCGGACTCCAGAAGCTCCTCCGGCTCTCCGGCATCCTGAAGGTTTTCGGACCCCTCGGCGCCCGCGAGGCTCTCGTGCCTTCCGCCGAAATTCCGTTCTTCTTCCGCCAGATCGGCGTCACGTATCCGGCGGAGGGCGTTCGCCGCTACCGGGTGGCGATGATGGCAGGTTGCATCGCCAATATCTCATTCGCCCGCTTGAATGAAGCGACCGTCCGGGTGCTGCAAAAGAATGGATGCGAGGTGGTGATACCCGCCAATCAGACGTGCTGCGGCGCGCTCCACGTCCACGCAGGAATTCGCGATCAGGCACGCAAACAGGCTCGGCAGAATATCGATGCGGTGCTGGGCGCGGCGCAATCCGGCAATGTGCCGGGATTCGATGCCATCATCACCAACGCCGCCGGCTGCGGCTCGACGCTCAAAGAATACGACGAGCTCTTCGAGCGCGAACCCGAATATCTCGAAAAGGCCCGGCGCTTCAAGTCGCTGATGAAGGATGTGACCGAGTTCCTCGCGGGCATCGAGCTGAACCGCGAGATGACACCTGTCAGCGCCACCGTCACTTATCAGGATTCGTGCCATCTGGCGCACGGCCAGAAGGTGCGGACCGCGCCGCGCCAGCTCCTTCGCGCGATCCCCGGCCTGACCTTCCGCGAGATGCCGCTGTCGGATATCTGCTGCGGGAGCGCCGGCATCTACAACGTGCTGCACACGGATCTCTCCATGCAGATCCTCGAGAAGAAGATGGGAAATGTCGCTCTGGCGCGAGCCGACGTGATCGCAACGGCAAATCCTGGTTGTATGCTGCAGCTCGAAGCCGGCGTCGGCATGTGGGGCAAGGGCGAGCGCGTTGCGCACGTGATCGAGCTTCTCGACGAAGCCTATCGCGGCTTCTGAAGCGCTCATGCGCGCGGTCGCGGTGAGCGTGTTTACGGTGGCCCTCGCTGTGCTTTCTGCCGGGCGCTTATGGGCTCACGACGTCTCGCGCAGCGATTCGAAGATTGAAATTCAGGGCAGGGAAGCCCACGTCACCCTGACCCTGAACATCGAGGAGCTAAAGGCGCCCGCCGCGAGCGTTTTCGACATCGTGCGGCAGCACTACTTCGTGACGGCCCCCGATTGGCCGGAATCGGTCACACTTGAGAAGTACTCGATACTTGCCGGGCCGCTGGTCCAGCTCCGAATCCTTTACACCTTCGGCCACGACATTACCGCGCTCGACGTCAGGTCGACGCTCTACGCCGTCATGCCCGCCGGACATCAACACATGATGAACATCCGGCTGAATGGTGTCATTCATCAGGCGATCCTCGACGCGCGCAATCAACAGGCCGGCTTCAGCGGGGTCGAGGAGACGAAGCTCAAGACTGTGTGGCGCTTTATTCGACTCGGCATCGAACACATCTTCACGGGCTACGATCACCTGGCCTTTCTGCTGGGCCTGCTGGTGGCGACGGCCTCGCTGGGCTCGTTGGTCCGAATCATTACGTCGTTCACCATCGCCCACAGCATCACGCTCGCGCTGGCGACGTTCAATCTGGTTGTTCTGCCGGCGCGGCTCACGGAGTCTTTGATCGCCGCGAGCATAGGATATGTGGCCGCCGAGAACCTGCTCGATTTCCGCGCGATGAAGCGTTACTACATCACGTTCCTTTTCGGTCTTGTGCACGGTTTCGGCTTTTCCAACGTTCTGCGCGAGATGGACCTTCCGAAGGCGAGCCTCGCGCTTTCTCTATTTTCTTTCAATGTGGGGGTCGAGATCGGTCAGGTGACTTTTGTGCTGCTGATTTTTCCGCTGCTGCAGGATTTGGTGCAGTCCGGCTGGAAGAGGCTGAAACCGGCGGTTTCGGTTGCGGTAGGGTGTCTCGCTGTGTACTGGTTTGTGCAGCGCGCGTTTTTGGGATGACGCTCGAGACATCGCCTCTGGACCATCAAGCCATACTTTCATTCTTGACCGGTTTGCTGCGAAACGTTGGCGGCGGAGCGATGTTGGCCCGATGCGCATTTGGCTGCCAAGGCCATCGGTCATGGAATGATCTTGTGTTTTGCAGATGATGATTCGCCGCTTTTCAGGGCGGCGCTGGATGAACCCGCTCTCCACGTAACAGGAAACGCGCGCGGTCCATTGGAACGGCGCGCGCCTTTTTTGAGTTCGGCCTTTACTGCACCGAAATCACGACACCGCTCGGCGTGGACGCCCCGCCCACAATCGCCGACAATGGCAGATCACCGCTCCCGAGTCCCGCCGGAATTTTCAGGTTGATCTGGAAAAGTCCCGCGCCGGTCATACCCGCGAAGTCCGGTGTGATCGGCGTTCCGCCAACCGTCACCCGCAGGCTGTTGGGGTCGGCGAGGGGCGCCGCGCTCGAGAAGGGGTGCCCTGCAGGCACCACCGGATTGGTCGGTCCGAAACCTACGGCGAACAATTCGACGGTGTCGCCGGCCTTGGCGGCTTTTGTCGCATAGCCCAGAGAGCTCCCTGTCGGACCGATGATGTCGTAAACTCCCCCCGCGTATGCGCCGGAATTGTCCGTGCGGATGATGATTCCCGCCACGTGCTTGCTGTCGAGCAGGCTCCAGGAAGGCCCGAATTGTCCGAGCGTCACCGTGGCGGTCGCCGAACCGTTGCCGTTCGTCACAACCACGTTGACGCTTCCCGTTGCCGGGTCGTCTGGCGCCTGCAGATTGATCTGGCCCGGACTCACAAACCACAAATAAGCCGGCTTGCCGTTCACCGTGACGCTGGTGCCGCCCAACTGCTGAGGGAAATCACCATTCCAGGTGGCCACGCCGGAGGCCAGGTTCTGCCCGTAAATGGAGACCCACGATCCCGGCTCAACCGTCGTCGAACTGCTGTAGACCGGCACCACGCCGCCTGGACTAATGGAGACCGTGACAGTGTCGGCCGCCGCGAGTTGCGATGCGAGCTGGCTGGCGAAGATGGCCCTCAGGGCCGGAGGCAGCGCCGACTGCGGTGAAGCAGCCTGCGTCTGACCGAATGCCACCCCTGCAAGCAGCGGCAGCGCGAGTATCGAAAGACCGAAACGATGTTTGTGTAGCACGGTGCTTTCAAGCTAATTCGCCGGCTCTGAAGCAGTTGTTTTGGAACTGTAAATTTGTTGTAAATCGCCCTGTCAGTGAAGCTGCTGCGTGATCGTCTCCACGGTCTTCCTGACCTCTGAATCTTTACTTGCATCGAGCAGCGCAGCCCTTTCGGCTTCGGTGCGCGCCTCATCGCCACGTCCCGTCAAGGCGAGCAGCTTCGCAAGGGACCAATGTGGTTTGAACCAGTTTGGCGCTTGCAATGAAGCGCTCCGCAGCGCGACCTCCACCTTCGAAGCATCGTTCTGTTCTGCGGAAAATATCGCAAGGTTGTACCAGGCGTTCGGCGGATTATCGGCAGTTTTCGTCGCCACCGCCGCGGCAAGCGTCGCCTCCTTGATGCAGCGGGTTCGAAGCGCCGCTTGCGCCGTTGTTCCGCAAAGAGTGGCGAGGCGGCGCGCGCAATAGACATCTTCGGATGCTCCGGGGAGCGCGCTGCGCATCGCCGCATCATACAGGGCGGCGGCGTCATCCACGCTGGATCCCGCACGCTCAAATTGTTCCAGGCGGAAATCGGCCGCCGCGAGCAGGACGCCGAATAACGCAAGCCCCGCGGCAATGGGCAGGAAGCCGCTCAGGACGGCCGCTGGTTTGATCGCGACAGGTATATGCCGATCGCCGTTGGTCAAAGCCACAAGCAGCGCCGTTGTCAGGAGAGTGGCCTGCGCCGGTCCGACGGTCGGGACGCCGAAGACTCCTGCAACGCACGATGCCGCCAGCGATCCTGCGAGATACGGTGCGAGACCGGTCCGCGCGCGCCAGGCCGACCAGCCGCCGAGCACCACCCAGCCGAGCGCAATGGCGAGGCCCGGGATTCCTTCACCCGTCAGCGCGTCGAGCGCAACGTTGTGCGGCGATTCGTGGTAAAAGTCGGGCAACAGGCGCGCGAGGCCGACGGACTGGAAGCGGGGGAACTCCGCCGCGAATGTCTCCGGGCCAAAACCAGTGAACGGCCTTGCAGCCACCATGGCCAGAGAATCGCGCCAGAGAAGGGGACGAGCCCCGCCCGTGGGTTCGTCGCTCGACCAGCGCACGCGTGCCCGCAGCCGCGTACCGGCCGGCGATACGTAGAACATCGCGAATACCGCTACAGCCGCGATTCCAATGATCCAGTGCTTGCGCCGCGGGCGAAGTCCCGAAAGCAGTGCGAGGACGACAAAACCGATGCCGACGGCTAGAATCGCCGAGCGCGTTCCGCTCAGCACAATTGCGATCGCGCCGGCGACACACGCGAGCATACCCGCCCATCGCCAGACTCGGCGGTCGTTTCTGGCGACGGCCAGCGCGAAGAAGATCCCGATCGCGAGCCACCATCCAAAATAGTCCGCGTGTCCGAGCGTGCCGGGTGGCCGGACGATCGTCGAGTTTCCGGCCTGGGCATGATAGGCCGTAGCGGCCTGTAGAGGGTCGATGTCGAAGTACTGCAGAATTCCGTAAAGCGACGCAGGAAGCATCGCCACCGTGTATGCCCGTACCATCGCAGACACGAACGCGGACCGGCGCGAGGCAGAGGCGGCCGCCAGAACCGCAAATACACACAACGCGGCGACGGTCACGAGCCCCATGCGCCGCCAGTTACTGCCCAGCAGCGAGAAGGCGGGCCGCGTCGAGAAGTCCGCTGCGATCGCGTACCAGAGTATTTGCGCCGTCGCGAGACCGCAAAGCCACCGGCCCATGCGCTTGTTCCAGAGCGCCGCGAGCCCGGCCCCGATTTGCTTCGGGAAGACTGCGCATCCGGCGACACCAAGGCAGAGGACGATCACTTTCGGGGTGACGTCGTAGTGGAAGAGAAGATGCGGTGTGATGAGAAGCGGGACAAGAGCCACCAGCAGCGCCAGCAGGATTTCCATAAAGGTTAAGACAGGGCGCGCGGCCCGCCGGAACCTTCTTCAGAAACCGACTACCGGATCAGTGCCTGGCCAGCCCGAAAGGGGCCGATACAAAACCCAGGGCGAGCAACGACACAAATGCGACCGGCGCGGCCGAGACGAACAAAAAACCAATGCCGGTTGAAAGAAGCCGGTTGGACGGCGGCGTGTCCCGCGCCCCAACGTGCCCGGGTTGCAGAGCAGGGGTGACGTCCTCCAAGTCCTCCCGATAGACCCAGCCGGCTGGCGCGCCGGGCTCGCCAGCAACTTCGGGAACATCAAACGTGGGTTTGGAACGGCGGCGATGTGCTGTTTTCGGTGGTTCGTCCCGCTGCTGATTCGGCGCTGGCATCCCGGTCTCCCTTTGCTTTTGCGCGGCCGGTGGTGGCCGGTTTGAGCGATCCCGATTCCACCGCGTCGACCAGGTTCGCGTAATCCTCCGCCGCACGGCTGCGCGGGGCATATTCCCAGATCGTCTGGTGGCTCGCGGTCGCGTAATTCAGATCGATGCACTGCCGGATCCCCGGCTGGAACACATGATTTCCGACGGCCGCATCACGCGCGAGAGCGTCGAGAGTGGCGCGTGAAGCATGATTGCCGCTATGCACAAACGTCGGGACGACAGCCAGAAGGTCGAGCCGGCGGTCCGGCCACAGATCCCGCACCTGCAGGACGCCGTTGAACGTCTGGCGCGCGCCGATTACGGCCATCAAGTCCATTCCAACCGGGATGATCAGTTCCTCGGCGTACAGGAGCGCGTTGAACGTCAACAGATTCATGGCGGGCGAAGTATCGATTACGATGGCGTCATACCCTGAGACACCCCGCATGCGCCGCGCGAGGATCGTCTCGCGCTGCGTCTCCCCCGCGAGACGCCGCTCGAGTGAGAAGGCCTCGGGTGTCGAGACGACCACATCGAGCCGCTCGCGAACGCCGCGCATCACGGCGATGTCGAGCGCTGCGTCCGCCATCATCAATTGTTCGAATGTTCGCGCCGGTTTGATGTTGAGGGTATGGCCGATGTTGCCTTGCGGGTCGGCGTCGATGAGCAGCACCCTCTTGCCGCGCATCGCAAGTCCGGCCGCCACGTGGATCGCGGTGGTCGTCTTGCCGACCCCGCCCTTCATGTTGACCACGGCGAGTTTGCGCATGGGTGACCGCCTTTATTTTTGCTGGAAACAAGATAGCACAAAATTGTTTTTGGACATGGTGTAAAGTGTTTATCTGGTTGAAGGCCAAGCCCCAGCGGGCGGCAAAGCCGCCCTACCGCTTGCCCTTACCCGCAAGCGCCTCGAGTTCCTCGATCCGCGCCGAAGCCGGATCGCCGTCATACGCAACGCCCCCGGCGGCAAGCTGGTTCTGACCGTTCTCTTTCCCGATCAGCTCCAGCCAGCGCCCCGGCATAAACGACGCCCGGCTTTTCAGGCTCTCGACAAACGAAAATCCCGACGCCGTCCAGACCACCGCTCCCGACGCCGGAATCACCACAAACTCAACCGGTTCACTCGCCGTAGCTGAGCCGCTGATACTGATCGCGCCCGTATGCAGTCCCGGCGATGCCGCGCGCGCGAACACACGAAAGGACACATCGCGCGATGTCGACACCCCAACCGTCACTTCCAGCTTCGCCGGCGAAAACTCGAGGCCCTCGATCTTCGGCTCGAGCACGAACGTCCGAATCTCCGGCGCATTATTACGCACTGTCATCGTCAGGTCGCGCCCATTGCGCTGGTTCACGGGAATCGTCGCCGGAAACAGCGGCAGCGCCGACGCAGCGGTCAGGTGAACGTCCAGCGCATCCGGAAACCGCAGCCCAACCGGCTTCAACAATTGCGGACGTGCGTGGCTCATCTGCATCCCATCCGCCTCGATCGCGAGATCGGCATGGTCGCCGTGAACCGCCGTCGCCGGCACCTTGACGGTGTATGTCAAATGCAACGGCTCCTTCGCGGCATCCTGATCGGTTGCGAACGCCGGAGCGGTGCGCAGCCGCGACCGTTGTGCGATGGCGTCGGACGAAAACTCAGCGGCAAGATGATTGGTCTCCCCGATCATCAGCACCTTCGCGCTCTCGAAGAAGGCTGTTGCGTCCGGTGGCTCGATCGCGAGCCCGATCCGCACATGGCTTGCCGGGCCGCTTCCGGCCGGAATGCGCAGCCGCGCCCGGTGCGTCTGATCGTCCCAGTCGAACTGCGCGGGGCGCCCACCGGCGACCAACGGACCGGATGGCTCGCGCGAAAGCTGCAGCAGCACCTCGCCCGCGGACGGAGCCGCGAACTCCATCGCGAGGATGCCGTTCTCGTATTCCATCGCGGTCAGTTCGGCCGTGGCGTAAACGATGTGGTCGGTATTGGCGAACGCGCTGCAGTCCTTACAGAGTGGACCCGCCGTGAGCGGCACCCCTACGGGCAGCCAAAGCGCGTCGTGTGCCGGCACCCTCACGCCGGCCACCGTGATCGCGTGCTTCGCGGGCGGATAAAAAACCTTGAGGTCGCCGGACCAGACGGCGGCCGACTTGTTGAGGACGGAAACAACGGATGAGCCCGTGTCGACGCCAAACTGCCGCACGCTCAATGTTGCCGGGGGTTTTGCGGCCGTGGTCACAAGGCCGGCGCCCGGAATTTCATGCAGAGACGAGAAAGACCTGTTCCAGTACGCCGAAAGCTGCGCATTGCGCCGCAGGGAAGCCGACGAGGGCCTCTCTTCGCCCGCGAAATTGACCGCGCCCGGCCGGAATCCGGAGGGCCCAAGGGTTTCCTCGACGTCCGTCCACACGATAGCGGCGGCGCCCGACGCCAGCAGTTCACGCGCCCGTGTGGCAGCGTCGGGAGCCAGAATCGATATCCGCTGCGTTCCCGCGGGCACGGGATCGGTGAGCGGACCGCCATGTGCCCTGGTCAAGGGCTGCAGCGAGTCCGGTACCGGCGCTTCAAGATCCGCTTCGATATCCAGGCGGCGGACAATGGCGATGACATCGTTCAGTTCCGCTTCTTTTCCGGGCGGCAGGCTCACATGCGTAATCCCGATGTTCTTGAGCCAGACCAGTTCCCGTTCCCAAAGCGGCTTCGGATAGGCATTCCACGGGAACTCGACGGATTCGACCCAGGCGGGGCACACGGCGGCAAAGATCAGCAGCAAGGTGACCAGCCGCATACAAATGGCTGCCCGCTCGCGGCGCGATGGTGGAACAGGCTTCAGCCTCTTGCCCTGGTGATTCACCTCTCGCCCTGCTTGCGAAGCCGAAAATCCTCGATGACCGGCATGCGGATAACACGACACATCTCGAACAGACGCGAGCGGGCCCTCGGACCGATACGATTTTCCAGAGTCGTCTTGTGATAGACGATTCCGGCGTCGGTGCGCTCGTAGGTGGAGTAGCCCACGTCGGGATCAATGAGGTTTGTCGTCGCAATCAGGGCTCTGCGCTGATTGCAGCGTGCCGTGATGATTGAGGTGACCGTGTCCTCGACCCAATCCGTCACCCGGTGCGCCCCGAGGTCATCGAGAAGAACGACTTCGGTGTCCATCGCATCTCGGTAGGCTTCCTTATCGCTGGAGTTGGAAGCGGAGTCGTATCCCGAGCGAATCCGGTCGAGAAGGTTCTGGTAATCGAAGAACAGGCCTTCGAAACCTTTGGCCATGACGGCGCGCAGCGCGGCTACAGCCAGGTGGGTCTTGCCCGTGCCGGGATCTCCCATGAGAAGCAGTCCCGGTTTTTTGGTGTTCGGAAAATCGCGCGCGTAACCGCGCACTGCCAGATAAATTTCAGTCAGGTCGCGATAAGCGATCGGGTTATCCCGGGGAAGGAGAAAGTTTTCGAATGAAGCGTTGGAATAAAGTGGGGGAATCTGTGCGTTGCCTTCGAGCCGTTCCGATCGTTCGGTGGCGACACAACCGCACTTTACGGCCCCGGATACTTCGTCGCGCTCGACAATTTTCCATCCGGTCCCGTTGCATTCAGCACAGACCGCAGTGTCCTGCGTTTGGGAGAACGCCATCGTGTGTCCATTATCGCGCCTCCCAAACGCAGCCGGATACCCGCCGTCATACAGACCGGCGTGAGATAAAGCTCACCAGCCACAGGATGAGGAAGACGAAAAACAGAATCTTCGCGATTCCCGCGGCCGCGCCCGCGATGCCAATAAAACCCAGCAGTCCGGCGATGATCGCGATGACAAGAAAGACCAGAGTCCAGTGCAGCATGTTGCCTCCTGCCCGGCTATCAGCAATTCAGCCGCCAAACACTTTTCTCTTTTCTCTCGTGCCCAGTACCGCCAGTGTGGGGCAGGTTGGCAACCTGCGGCCGATTGTCAATCGGCCTAAACCCTCGCAACCAAAAGGCCCAGCGCGTTTGCCAATCGCGCGCAGGATGCCATCCCGCCCCACATGGAAACATCTCGTCCAGGAATGTATGCGGCATGGGGCGCTCGTGCCTGCCGCGCCGCTCATCCCCGCGCATTCGTGTGAGAAAAGCGCGTTAGCGGAGCAACAAGTCGCCTGCCAGAAGTTTTGCCCGAAGCCGGTAACGGCCAGTCGAATAGTTGTTGTCGAAGCTCCGGAACAAACCGTCTTTCGTCACACCGAAGGCGGATGCCACCAGATCTCCAGCCAGCACCGATGCCTCGACGTGCCGGTACGATGCCGGATCCCCTACGTCGATGATAAGATCGCCGGCGTTCAGCTCCACGTCCTTGTCGCCAGTGACACCCGACAGGTGAAGATCGCCCGCCGCCCCGCGCACCACGAGATTCGTCCTTCGTGGGACCTCGATGCGATAGTGCGTATCGTTATGCGTTCCGCCGCGGATCGTCAGCCGGTTTGCGGCGAACGTGATCTTGACCGCTTCCTCCGGCCCTCTGCGGACATCGCACGTCACGCGCACAACCTCCGCATCAGTGCCCACAATGACCACATCACCCGACCGCAGATTCATGCGAATCTCGTGCTCGGACGTTGCCGAGGCTTCGAAAGGAGATGCGCAGGTGCCCCTGGTCTGCGCCGGAAGGGTGAACGGCAGGGCCAGCAAAAGGCAGATCGGAATTCGCATGCTGCCCTCTATTACGTGCCAGGATGCATTGAAGTTCGCACTGATAGTCGCGCAGGCTTCACCCTGCGGCCTTTAGTGAGTCATCGAGTAGATGATGTCGTTGACTCCAATCCGGATCGCGAACGAAGTGACCTTCTCCGGATAATACGGGTCGTCGGCATACTCCCAGGCATCCCCCAGATCGGAGTTATAAGAGATCGCGATCATGATGCGGCCCTTGTCGTCCCGGATCGCGCGCCAGTGCGCCCCGCGGCCGCCGTCCTCGCAGTTCTTACAGCCTGCGCGCAAGTGCGCCTGGCCGGGCACCTGGTACTTTTCGGTCAGGTCGTAAACGACGTGGAAGACCGGGTCGTCGTCCGGGATATCGACGATAGGCCGGTCGGGAAAGACCAGCTTCATCGAGTCCTCGAATACCTTGCGCTCGACGTTGCCATGAAAGTCGTCAGCCATAAAGAAGCCGCCGCGCAGCAGGTATTCGCGCAGTTCCTTGCCCTGTTTCGCAGTCAGTCCCCACTCGCCCACCTGAACCGCGTAAAGCCAGGGCTGGTCGAACTCCTCGTCTTCGTCAAGATTCACCGGCTGCTCGACCGAGCGCACATGAATGCGCGTCAGCCGCTTCACCGCTTGCGAGAAATGGCGGTCGGCGCGGGGATAATCCTGGGTCCAGAGCGAAAGCCCGAGCCGGAAATCGCCATCGAATCGCCCGCGGTATCCGTCGTTCCAGCCACCCGGAAACATCAAACGTGCAAACTGGAACTCGGTTTTTTCGTCGGCGTCCGGCGGTGTCTCAAACGAGTAGTACTCGACTCCATGATACTGGCGAAAAGGCTTCTGGAAAGCGTAAACGGTGCCGAAGCACGCCAGCAGGCCGGCGGCGGCGAAGCACGCGTTCCGGAGAGCGCGAAGGGAGCGTTGCCGCGTCCCGTCCTGCGCGATTTTCCCGGAAGACTTTCGCACGTTCTTGCCCTGAGGATATCACCGGGCTTTCAGGAGGCCCGCTGATGGGGTTCAGCCCGACCGATTGCATCCTGCTGGGCCTCGCGGCGCTCATCGTCGTCGTTTTCTCGGCGGCGTTCTCGACCCGGCGCGGGATCCTCGATATCGCGGATCGCCTGGCCGCCCGCCCCCTCGTGACGATGCTGATGCTGGCGCTGCTGCCGATCGGTCTTCGTCTCGCACTGTTGGGCCACCACCCCGTCCCAATCCCGCGCGTGGCGGACGACTTCAGCTACCTGCTGCTCGGCGATACGCTGGCCCATTTCCGGCTCGCCAACCCGATGCATCCGATGCGGCGTTTCTTCGAAGCTGTGTTTGTGCTTCAGGAGCCGTCATACGCGTCGATCTTTCCGCTCGGCCAGGGCATCGCGCTCGCCTTCGGACAACTCGTCTTCCACCAACCGTGGGCGGGCGTGTTGCTCTCCGATGGACTTCTCGCCGCGCTCTGCTACTGGATGCTCCGTGCCTGGGTTGACGCGCGCTGGGCCTTGCTCGGCGGCATTCTCGCGGCCATCGAGTTCGGCCCGCTGAGTTCCTGGATGAACACGTATTGGGGCGGCGCAGTCTCGGGGATCGCCGGCTGTCTTGTCTTCGGGGCTCTCCCCCGCCTGAAAAGTCAGCCGCTGATACCAGTCGCGCTTGTTCTCGGCCTCGGACTTGGCCTGCAACTTCTCACACGGCCGTTCGAGTTCGTCATCGTTCTGCTCGCCGTGGTCCTGTATGTAATACCCGCGCGCGCCATGCTCGTTGCCGCCGTCGCCATGCTGCCCGCGGCCGCCTTGCTGGTCGCCCAGAACAAGCAGGTCACAGGCTCCTGGCTCACGCTTCCATACCAATTAAGCCGTTATCAGTACGGCGTCCCCGCCACTTTCACGTTCCAGCCGAACCCTGTTCCGCACCGCCGGCTCACGCCCGAGCAGCAACTGGACTACGACGCCCAAATCGTCGTCCATGGCAATACCGATTCGGTTGGCGCCTGGTTCGCGCGGCTGATCACGCGTATCCGTTTCTATCGCTTCTTTTTCCTCGCGCCGCTGTGGCTGGTGATCCCCGCATACCTGCTGACCCTGCGCGAATACCGCTTGGCGTGGGTCGCAATCGTGCTCGCGCTCCTGTGGACCGCCGGCGCCTTCTATCCCTACTTCTACCCGCACTACATCGCGGCCGCCACCTGCCTCTTCCTTCTCGTGACGGTGAAGAGCCTCGCGGTGTTTGCTCGCTGGCGGCCCGCCGGGGAATACGCCGTCGCGCTTATCCTCACGCTTTGCCTCGCCCACTTCGTCTATTGGTACGGAATAGAGTTCGCCGGCACTCACGTCGAATCGGATTGGATCACCCTGAACTTCGGCGACCCGGACGGACGCCTCGCCATCAGCCGCCAACTCAAGGCTTCACCCGGCAATCAACTCGTGTTCGTGCATTTTTCGCAGGCGCACGGTCCGCAGGAATGGATTCACAACGCGGCCGATATCGACCGTTCCCGCGTGGTTTGGGCGATTGATCGCGGATCTGAGGAAGACGCTCTCCTGCGAAAGTACTATCCCGATCGCACCACGTGGTTGTTGGAAGCAGACGCACGTCCACCTACCCTCCGGCCCTGGAATGGCCGGTAAAAATCGACAAGAGCAGCGGAATTGCAGGATTTCCAGCGGATGCCGGGCTGTCCGGCACCTCGAAGAGGGCAATATGACATCGATTTGGAAAAGCGGAATACTGCTCACAGCCGCGACGGTCTTCGCCTTCGGCGGATCGGCCTTCGCACAAAGCGCGAAGAGCAGCGATCCGAACAATACTGGAGCAAACGCGAAAACAACCGCCGCTGATACGCGCTTCGCCAAGGACGCCGCGATGGGCGGTATGACGGAAGTGGAGATGGGCAAACTGGCCGTGAAGAACGGATCGAGCGACAAGGTCAAGCAGTTCGGTCAACGAATGATCGACGATCATACGAAAGCCGCCGATCAGTTGAAGTCGGTGGCGGCGAAACACAACATCACGCTCCCAACGGAGCTTGACGCAAAACACAAGGCCGTGGTCGACAAGTACTCGGCGCTGACCGGCACGGCGTTCGACCGGGCGTACATGAAGGACATGGTGAAAGACCACGAAACCGACGTCGCGGAGTTTCAAAAGGAGGCTAACGCAGGCACCAACTACGACTTGAAAAACTGGGCAGGAACAA
>Ga0134125_10000987_pt1 | contig 36194 bp, 34 predicted proteins | sample KB31751_FD_96464 | JGI IMG/M metagenome (GOLD analysis project Ga0134125, IMG submission 96464) | Terrestrial soil microbial communities with excess Nitrogen fertilizer from Kellogg Biological Station, Michigan, USA - KB3-175-1 | ecosystem: Environmental > Terrestrial > Soil > Unclassified ...
AGAAAAAAAGAAGCAAAAAAAGAAAAACCTGTCTGATTATGGAAAACTCGCTGAGTTTCCCACATTCAGACACGACAAACAACAATAACAATGTATTATCTTTATTAAAAAAACCGTCAACCTCTTTTAGGACAAGTCACTGCGCTTTGTCAAATTACCAAAGCGGTAAAACAACGCCTGCTTTTTATGGTTTAGATAGGACAACCAAACCGCAGTAAAGCATACCAAAGACAGATCACCATGAAAGCATATAACAATTTAGTGGAAGCCACTAACGACCTGATGAAAAGGGGGTATACCGAGAACCTGAGCCTGGAAGGGGACACCATTGACGACAAAGACAAAGATATCCACATGACGGCCGACGATTTCGAGATCGATGAGTTTTACCGTTTCGAGGGAGCCAGCAATCCATCGGATATGTCGATTGTGTATGCGGTCACCTCGCGTAAGTACAATTTGAAAGGCATTTTGGTAAACGCTTACGGCACCTACGCCAACAGCAGCGAATCGGCTATACAGGCGAAGCTGCACCACCACCAGGTTAGCCACAAGCTGCATGGCGAGGATAGGCCGAGTGTTTAGATTTGAGATATGAGATGTGAGATGTGAGACGAAGAAGCCCCTACTAAAGTTCTGCCAGCAGCTTTTTCCCTCTTGATTGTATTGCCGCGGTTCCGTTGCGCATCAGGAACTGTAATTGGTTGGCCAGTTCTTCGGCTATCCAGGGGTAACGGCCACGCAAGTTAAATAAAGCTTCAGAGGCAAATACTTTTACGGCGATCCTGACCCTCGGATCGATCATCCAATCGAAACATTGTTCCACAATGGGTTCCATATCGAACTTTGACAAGTTTTGCTGTATATTTAATGGCGCTTTTTTATTGGTAATGTGCATCACGATCTTGGCGTAATGGCGCTGGCAGCTTTCGTATTTTACATCCTTTAAGCGCGAAAGCAAATAATCCAGGTCGGGCTCATACCTTGCCGGGTCCTGCAAAAAGACATTTTCAAGGATCCACGCCGCACGGAAAGCAATGTTTTTATCAGCATAAAAAGTAAGATCGATCAGGTCGCGCAACGCAAACTGCTCTTCCTTTAAAATGCGCGTAAGCTCCAGCACCTTCATCTTGCCGATAGTGACGGAGATTTGTTTGAGCAAGGCTTCCTGGTCGATCATTTTTTAATTTGAAAATTTGACGATGTGCTAATTTGAAAATTCATTTTCAATTCTTCAAATAAACACATTTTCAAATTCAACCCCTCTCACCAAAAATTATACCTTTGCCTGCTACTTAGTTTTCTACATGGTTAAATTCAACCGGTTCACCTTAGACAATGGCCTGCGGGTAATTGTGCACGAAGATCATACCACACCCATGGCGGTGCTTAATATTTTATATGACGTGGGCGCCCGCGACGAAGATCCGGATCAAACGGGGTTTGCCCACCTGTTTGAGCACCTGATGTTTGGCGGATCCGTAAACATCCCCGACTACGACCAGCCCCTGCAGCGCGTGGGTGGCGAAAATAACGCCTTTACCAGCAACGATATTACCAATTATTATATCACTCTGCCCTCGGCCAATATCGAGACGGCATTTTGGCTGGAGAGCGACCGCATGCTAAACCTGGCATTCAGCAAAAAAAGCCTCGAGGTACAGCGCAATGTGGTTATCGAGGAGTTTAAGCAGCGTTATCTTAACCAGCCTTACGGCGACGTTTGGCTGCGCCTTCGGCCCCTGGTTTATAAACAACATCCCTACCAATGGGCTACGATCGGGAAAGAGTTGAAGCACATCGAAGATGCTAAAATGGAGGATGTGAAGGCATTCTTTAAAAAGCACTATAACCCGCAAAACGCCATTATGGTTGCAGGCGGCGACGTGACGACTGAAGAAATAAAAGCATTGGCCGAAAAATGGTTCGGCCCCATCCCGGCAGGCGAAAAATATCAGCGCAATTTAACCCAGGAGCCTGAACAGCACGAGGAGCGCCGCGAAACTGTGGTGGCGAAAGTGCCGCTTAACGATGTTTATATCGCCTTCCAGATGGGCGCCCGGCTGGATGAGCAATATTATGTTTGCGAGCTGATGTCTGATATTTTGTCGAGGGGCAATTCCTCGCGCCTGCACCGTCATTTGGTAAAAGAAAAGCAGCTGTTCAGCGAGATACACGCTTATATGACCGGCAGCCTGGATAAAGGCATGTTTGTAATTGAAGGCAAACCCACCGAAGGCGTCAGCATCGAAGCTGCCGAAGCCGCTATTTGGGAAGAGCTGGAAGAATTGAAAACAACGCAGGTCTCCCTTACGGAGCTAACAAAGGTAAAAAACAAAACGGAGTCGACAATGATCTTTTCGGAGATGTCGTTGCTGGATAAAGCCATGAACCTGGCGTCGTTCGAGTTGCTGGGCGATGCGGACTTGTTAAACCACGAAACTGAAAGATACCTTGCGGTTGCTGCCGGTGAGATAACAGAGCAGGCGAATAAAATATTCAGAAAGGATAATTCATCAACGCTGATCTATTTGGCGGAGAAAGTTTAATTTAAGTTAGTAGAAGTTGTAGAGGTTGTAAAAAGTTGTAGAAGTTGAATTGACGATAATTTTGTACCCCCTTGACACCACTACAACCTTTATAACTAAACGACAACCCTTCAACTACTACGACAACCACCACTGAAACTAAAGATGTTACAAAGAAAAACGGCACCCGAATTTAAAACGATCGACCATGTAAACCTGGTGAGACCAACTCATCAAAAACTGGCTAACGGCTGCAATGTGTTTTGCTTTAACAGCGGTGATGCCGATTTGGTGCGCATTGAGTGGATATTCGGCAACGGACGTTTTAACCCCGAAAAGCCGCTGCTGAACACGGCGGTAAACACCATGCTTACCGAGGGTACTCATACTTTAACCTCATCCCAAATCGCGGATCAAATAGATTTCTACGGCGCTTTTTTACAGGTTGAGTACGGGCACGACCATTCGGAAGTGGTGCTATATTGTTTAACCAAACATTTGCCGCATACGCTGCCTGTTATCCTGGATATCCTTACAGATTCTGTTTTCCCCGAAAAGGAACTCGAAACGTATAAACGTAACCAGCAGCAAAAGCTGCAGGTAAGCCTGCAAAAGAATGATTATTTAGCCCGGCGGGCGTTCAATAAAGCACTATACGGCGACACCATATACGGGTTATGTGCCGAGCCGGATGATTATAATTCCCTTAACCGCGACGATATGCTGGCGCATTTTAAACAAATGTACCAGCCGTCTAACTGTACCTTGCTGGTTGCCGGCAAAATAAGCCAGGAAACCTTTGATTTGGTGACCGAAACGTGTAACGCCTGGACAAATGCGCCTGCAAAGGCTGATACTTCGCAGCCCCGGCTTCAGCATTCTGCCGAACATTTTTATTTTACCGAAAAACCGGATGCGCTGCAGTCGGCGATACGGATGGGGCGCACAACCATCAACCGCACCCACCCTGATTTTCCCGCCCTGCAGGTATTAAACACGGTTTTAGGCGGCTATTTCGGCTCAAGGCTGATGGCCAATATTCGCGAGGATAAAGGGTATACCTATGGAATAGGTTCGGGCATGTCGTCATTAAAACAAAGCGGCGCCCTGTTCATAGCAACGGAGGTGGGCGCCGATGTTTGTAAGGCCGCGGTAACGGAGATTGAAAAAGAGGTGGGTTTATTACGGAACCAGGCAATCCCTGACGGGGAGCTCTCGCTCGTGCGCAATTTTATGCTGGGGTCGCTGCTTGGCAGCCTTGAAAATGTTTTTTCGCATGCCGATAAATTTAAAAATCTGTATTTCTCGGGCCTGGGCTACGAATATTACGATTTTTATATCGACACCATAAAAACCGTTACCGCGACGCAGCTGCAACAGCTGGCCATTCAATATTTGAATTTAGACGAATTTTATAAAGTTATCGTGGGAAAATATTAACTTAGGATTTAAGTAATACGAGCCCCTTCATGATAACGCCGGTTAAATACATCGGATTCTTAATTATATTTCCATTGCTGGGCCGTAGCCAGGAATTGAACTTAATTAAAGATCAGCCTAATGCCTATACCATTGAACAATATCATGTATTATCGGCCAATCCTAAAATCCGCCAGGGATTATACCAAAAATACAATGCTAATACTCACACACTCATCGAAGAAGGATATTACAAAAATAACCAACTGGATAGTTTATGGATGTATTTCGATACGTTCGGAAAAGTGGTGTCGCAGGGATATTTTTCAAATGGGCTGAAAAATGGCAACTGGAAACGGTTTGTCAATAATAATAATGATAATAATACTGAAGTGGTTGTTACCGAGGGTGGATATGTGAACGGTGAAAAGAGTGGAATTTGGGTCTTTAGAAAACCTGACGGCAACCTGGAGTATAAATATGACTATTCGGCGAAGACGATCACGGAATATGGTAAAAATGATGGAACCTTTACTATAATCGATCAAAAGGACACCATTGTAACAGCGATGGATAAACCCGTTATTCATGTTGGCGGAATGGATACGCTGGCGCAAATTCTTGTTAAAAATTTGACGTTGCCTGATAGAGTTTCAATTAAAGATATACCCAACGGCATTTATAAGGTGTTTATATCTTTTAATATAAACGATAAGGGTAAATTGGAAAATTGTACCGCTCTTTCAGGTTCAAATGAGCAATTAAATAAAGAGGCTGTACGGGTGGTAAAATTATGGGACGATGGCAATTGGGTTCCCGGTTATTATAAAGGGCATGCCGTCAAAGTTTTAGAAATAGTTCCCGTGATATTTAATATTTCAGTACCTCATCCGATTAGCCGCTTACCCGTTGTTCGCATGGATTGATCGTTATCGAATTATGATAAAGCAAAGTTTTAACAAACTTCAAACAATTTTATAATTTCAAAGTCAAACCCCACTAAATCGGAAATCGAATATCCGAAATCCGAAATAAATAATTAGCTTTGCCCGGCAAATAATAAGTCCAAATAATTATTTGCCATGCATCCCGACCCCTCCAAATTTATCGCCGAAGGATTAACATACGATGACGTATTGCTGCTCCCGGCCTATTCCGAAGTTTTACCGCGCGATGTTGACACCGGCACTTTTTTAACAAAAAAGATCAGGCTGAATGTCCCCATTATTTCTGCCGCCATGGACACCGTTACCGAGTCGGCTTTGGCCATCGCCATTGCGCAGGCAGGTGGCATTGGTATGCTGCATAAAAACATGACCATGCAGGCCCAGGCCGAAGAGGTACGCAAAGTGAAGCGCTCCGAAAGCGGCATGATACAGGACCCGATCACTTTAGTTGAAGGAGCCCTGTTATCCGACGCATTTGGCATTATGCGGGAATATGGCATTGGCGGGATACCCATTGTGGATGCGGAGCATAAACTACGAGGGATCATCACCAACCGCGACCTGCGTTTTCAAAAGGATATGAGGCTGCCGGTAAGGGATGTGATGACAAAAGTCAATCTCATTACCGCACCCCAGGGCACCAACTTAACCCAGGCTGAGGCCATCCTGCAAAACCATAAAATAGAAAAGCTTCCGGTTGTTAACGGCGACGGTGTGTTAGTGGGCCTAATCACCTATAAGGATATCCAGAAAATTAAGAATTTCCCCAGCGCATGCAAGGACGAGTATGGCCGGTTACGGGTGGGTGCGGCGGTTGGCGTGGCCGCCGATAATATCGACCGCGTGGCTGCCCTGGTAACTGCAGGTGTGGATGTGATCACTGTGGATACGGCGCACGGCCATTCGAAAGGTGTAATCGACATGGTTAAGCTGATTAAAAAAATGTACCCTGATATGCAAGTCATTGCCGGTAACGTGGCTACTGCCGAGGGTGCCCTTGCGCTGGCGGACGCAGGTGCGGACGCGATAAAAGTTGGGATAGGCCCGGGCTCCATTTGTACAACACGAATCATTACCGGTGTGGGTGTGCCCCAATTATATGCCGTATATGAGTGCGTAAAGGCATTGGAAGGCCGTGATATACCGGTTATCGCCGACGGCGGTATTAAGCAAACAGGCGATATTGTTAAAGCCATTGCCGCCGGTGCCTGCTCCATTATGGCGGGCTCGTTATTTGCCGGGGTGGAAGAATCGCCCGGCGAAACAATTATTTACGAAGGCCGTAAATTTAAATCGTACCGCGGCATGGGGTCGGTCGAGGCCATGGCAAAGGGCTCAAAGGACCGGTATTTTCAGGACGAGACCGATGTGGTAACCAAACTGGTGCCCGAAGGCATCGTGGGCAGGGTACCCTATAAAGGCACGATGGCCGAAGTGATCTATCAGTATATTGGCGGTTTACGTGCGGGTATGCACTATTGCGGCGCAGCTAAGATCGAAGATCTGCAAAAAGCCAAATTTGTGCGCATTACTGCTGCGGGCATGCGTGAAAGCCACCCGCATGATATTACGATAACGAAAGAAGCGCCGAATTATACGAGGTAACAACTCACTATTCACCACTCACTAATTCACCAATTAATTGAGATCCATTTGTGTATTCTGCGGGGCCAACTTTAATGGCGACCCGGTATTAAAACAAGTTGCCGAGCTTTTAGCCGAAACTATGGTCGCGCGCAATATGACGCTTGTTTATGGCGGCGGCAGGGTAGGCGTGATGGGTTTGCTGGCCGATACCGTTTTAAAAAATGGCGGCAAGGTGATAGGGATTATCCCTCAGTTTTTGATGGACAAAGAGGTTGGCCATACCGGGCTGACTGAGTTACATGTGGTTAAAAACATGCACGAGCGCAAGCAGCTGATGAACGATTTGTGCGACGGCATTATTACCTTGCCGGGCGGCCTGGGAACGCTTGAGGAGTTTTTTGAGGTATTAACCTGGCTGATGCTGGGCATTCATAAAAAGCCGGTGGGGCTGCTGAATGTTAATGGATTTTACGACCACCTGCTGCAGCAAATGGACCTGATGGTTGAGCAGCGCTTTTTAAAACCCGGAAACCGGCAATTGCTTTTAACATCAACCGATCCGCTCGACCTGATCTACCAGATGGACAATACGCCGCCCCAGCCCGAAGAAGTTTGGTTCAAAGACAGAGACTTAACCTAAGATTTCTCTCCGCCGGAAGGCCCGTAAAAAATAACCCAGGTTGCAAAATCATCCGTGAAATTTTCAAAGCGGTGATCGGCGCCGGCCGGCGCAAATAATACATCACCCGGCTGAAAGCCAACACGATGGCCATTATTCACGAATTCTCCGATTCCGCTGATCACAACGTATAATTCGTCCTGTACATGCGGCGTTTGCAAATCGGCTTTTGCCGGGCGGTAAATTTCCACCGACATGCTCCCATGCTCCATTACTTTTAAGAACAGGGCGTTTGGCTGGCCGGCCAAATCGGTTAATGCCTTAGCTACAGTTACCATCATGCGCAAAAGTATGCATCATAAGGTAAATCCGTATGCTGCAACCGATAACTATCGATTGTGAATGTTTCTTTTTAAAGCTTGTGGTAATGGCATCCTTTTAACTTCTACGGGCTGTAAAACCATCGAAAAACGGACACTAAATCTCTTGCTCAAATAGCTCATTATTAAAAGGATCATAATTTAATTTTTGGAAAGCTGGTTAGAAATAATAATTACAAATCACACATTTATACGGTATCTTTAGACTAAAAGTTCACTTTTTATCGATAATGGGAAAAGAAACTGTACATGACCTGGTTAAATTCCTGCTGCCTTATCCCGATAAGGTTAAAGCGGCGGCACTTTGGCTCCGTGAATTTGTTTGGGATCTTTATCCCGAAAGTAATGAATTGATTTATGTCGACGCGCTTTCCGTAGCGATCGGGTTTTCACCGTCCGACCGGGCCGGGGATAAGTTTTGCAGCATCGCTGTGCATAATAACCATGTGAATTTTGGCCTGAACAAAGGCTCCGCAATAGCCGATCCCAATAAAATTTTATCAGGAACCGGCATATACCGGTTTATCCGGGTCACGAATGTTGAAGATTTTCCCGCAGGGTATATTAAAAAAATGCTCGCGGAAGCTTATCATAATTCGGTCGGCGGCTTAAAGACAACCAAACAGCAAATCACCGGTCAAACCATCGTTAAATCCGTGTCGCCGGCAGCGAAAGTCCGTTTAACGGGCCAACAGAATTTGTAAATATGGGAAAAGAAACCGTTGACGATTTGATCAAATTTATGTTGCCTTATCCCGATAAGGTTAAAGCGGCCGCGCTTTGGCTGCGCGAATTTGTCTGGGACTTGTACCCGGAAACTAACGAGCTTATCTACGATAATTACAACGCCGTGGCCTTTGGCTGGTCGCTAAGCGATAAATTAGGCGATGTTTTTTGCAGTGTTGCCGTTGCCGGCGATCATGTAAATTTTGGTTTTAACTGGGGCGTACGCCTTGCCGATCCAAAGAAGATTTTACTTGGAAATGGTAACCAGTACCGTTATATCCAGGTCAGGGAAAAGGAAGACTTTCCGGAGGAATATATTAAACATCTGCTGGAACAGGCTTATATCGACAGGCTCGAACAAAAGAAGCCCCTAAAAAAGGAATTTAAAGGCGAAACGATCGTGAAATCGATATCGCTGGTAAAAAAACGTCCCAATAATTTTAGTGTTGACAACAGGAAAGAAATGAGCTGTAACAAAAAGTAGCTCGTATCCCGTTTTCCTCGCTTAATTTCCCTAAAATTACATTTCTTTTCTGGACACATGAACCTCGAATTCAACAAATACGAAGACATCAACAAACAGCTTGTTTATGAGCTGAATACCCGTTTAAAAAAGATATACGCCGGTGGCGGCGAAAAAGCCGCGGCCAAACAAAAAGAAAAGGGTAAAATGCTGGCCCGCGAACGGGTGGCTTACTTACTCGACGAGGGTAAACCCTGGCTGGAGGTCGGCGCATTTGTTGGCGAGGGGATGTACGCCGAACATGGCGGTTGCCCGTCGGGCGGGGTGGTATGCGGTATAGGGTATGTTTCGGGCAGGCAATGCGTAGTCGTTGCCAATGACGCTACAGTTAAGGCGGGCGCCTGGTTTCCGATAACCGCCAAGAAGAACCTGCGGGCGCAGGAAATAGCGATGGAAAACCGCCTGCCCATTATTTACCTGGTGGATTCTGCCGGTGTTTATTTGCCCTTGCAGGACGAGATTTTTCCAGATAAGGAACACTTTGGTCGCATTTTTCGCAATAACGCGATCATGAGCAGCATGGGCATTATCCAGATCTCGGCCATTATGGGGTCCTGCGTGGCAGGTGGCGCCTATTTGCCTATTATGAGCGATGAGGCGATGATCGTTGAGGGTACGGGTTCGGTTTTCCTTGCGGGATCGTATCTTGTAAAATCGGCGATAGGCGAAGATGTCGACAATGAAACCCTGGGCGGCGCTACCACCCAATGCGAAATTTCGGGTGTCACCGATTATAAGCAGCCCAACGACAAAGCTTGCCTGGACTCTATCCGCAACATTATGAGCATGGTGGGCGATTTCCCGAAAGCGGGCTTCGATCGGATAAAAGCCGCATCGCCAAAGCTCAATGAAAAAGACATTTATGGCCTTTTGCCGGATAACCGCGAGAAGGCGTATGATATGATGGAGATCGTGCTGCGCCTGCTGGATAACTCCGAGTTCGAGGAATATAAGGCGGGTTACGGGCAATCTATTATCTGCGGACTTGGGCGTATTGACGGCTGGGCCGTCGGCATTGTAGCCAACGAACGAAAAGTGATCAAATCAAAAAAAGGAGAGATGCAGTTTGGTGGGGTGATCTACTCCGACTCGGCCGATAAGGCAACCCGGTTTATCATGAACTGTAACCAAAAGAAGATCCCGCTGGTTTTTTTGCAGGATGTTACCGGCTTTATGGTGGGCAGCCGCGCCGAACATGGGGGGATTATTAAAGACGGCGCCAAAATGGTGAATGCTGTGGCAAATTCGGTGGTTCCTAAGTTTACCATTGTAATAGGTAATTCTTATGGAGCAGGCAATTATGCCATGTGCGGCAAGGCTTACGATCCGCGACTCATATACGCCTGGCCGAGTGCTAAAATTGCGGTGATGGGCGGCGGCTCGGCGGCAAAAACGCTGGTACAGATACAAGCTGCCGGCCTGAAAGCAAAGGGTGAAGAAGTAAACGCTGAAAAAGAAGCCGAATTGCTGAAGGTTACCACCGACCGCTACAATGCCCAAACTACGCCGTATTATGCATCTGCCCGGTTATGGGTCGATGGCATTATCGACCCGCTGGAAACGCGGAAAGTAATTTCGATGGGCATCGAGGCGGCCAACCACGCGCCGATAGAAAAGGCGTTTAACGTGGGGATCATTCAAACGTAACGTAGAGACGCAATACTTTGCGTCTAACAATATATAGCGTTCCTGAGACGCAAGGTATTGCGTCACTACAATTTTATTATCTTCAAACCATGAAAAAACTGCTTCTGCCTCTTTTGTTTTTTTTTGCTTCTGAAGGATTTGCGCAGAAAGTAAAACGGATTGAAACGGTATCGAACCACTCGGTATATATAAAAGGAAATATTTTCGAAGGAACGATATTCTCCGAAAGTTATATACCTCCACGTTACAACTACGCTGATACGATCAAACGATTTACGCCATCGGCGGCGGATATTACTCAAGTCGAGAAATTAGTGTTGAAAGACGTCATTTTAAAGGGAAGAGGAAAAATTAATGACCCTTTCATATGTGCTAATTTGAAAAAATATTTGCGACAATATGCCGGATTTACAATTTCAGGGGGCAAGAAAATAGTGTATGTTAATTTATTTTGGAAAGCTGCGATTTTGCATGAAGAGAAAGAGCATAAAACATTTTCACAGATACCTGGACCTGAATGGAAGAAGGAATGGATGTTCTATTTTGATGGGGGCAATCGATATTGGCGAATTAAAATTAATCTTTCCTCGATGGAACTTTTTGATTTTGAAGAAAATGGAACTGCTTAACTATTGATGAGTTTTATTATCTTAATCCCATGAAAAAACTGCTACTGCCACTGTTTCTGCTACTTTTAAACCAAACCTACGCCCAAACGCCGATGCAAATTCACCAGCGGGCGATTTTGGTCGATACACACAACGACTTTCTTTCAAACGAGCTGATCACGCATTTTGACGGGGGTAAATTGCAGGCTACGGGTAATTTCGACCTGGTGCGCGCAAAAGAAGGCGGCCTGGATGTGCAGGTGTTTTCCATATGGTGCGGGCCTCAGTATGGCAAGGGCACGGCCTTTAAATTCGCCAACCGCGAGATCGATTCGCTTTACGCGCTGATTAACCGCTATCCCAACAGGATCGCTCTTGTACGCAATGCGGCACAACTGGAAAGGGCGGTAAAACAAGGGAAACTGGCAGCGATGATCGGCGTGGAGGGCGGCCATATGATCGAGGACCGAATGGATTATATCGACAGCCTGGCCAAACGCGGGATGTGTTATTTAACATTAACCTGGAACAACAGTACATCGTGGGCCAGCTCGGCGACTGATGAAACACTCCATCGCGACAGCCTGAAACATATCGGCTTAACCGAATTTGGGAAACAGATCGTGCACCACCTGAACGACCTGGGCGTGATGATCGACCTGTCGCATCCCGGCGAACAGACCTTTTACGATGTATTGGCCACCACAACCAAACCGGTGATCGCCTCGCATAGCTGCGCGTATGCTTTAAATCCTTTCAGGCGTAATTTGAAGGATGACCAGCTTAAGGCATTAGCGAAAAACGGCGGTGTGGTATTTGTAAATTTTTACAGCGGATTTGTCGACAGTACCTATACCCGTAAGCAGAATCGTTTTTTACGTGCTCACAAAACGGAATTGGATTCACTTGAAAGGGTATATCACGACCGCGACCTGGCTGCGATACGATTGAACGCATTGCACAAAGCCGAGTCGGACCAGATACGCCCGCCCTTAAGTTTGCTCATTAAACATATCGATTATATAGCAAAACTGATCGGGGTCGATCATGTCGGCATTGGTTCGGATTTTGATGGCGCCGAATCGTACCCGTTAGGTATGGACGATGTGAGCGATTATCCGAAGATCACCGCCGAGTTGCTGAAACTGGGGTATACGGAAAAGGACATCGATAAAATACTGGGTGGTAATTTTATAAGGGTATTGAAAGCGAATACTGGGAAATGATTAGAGGGGCAAGGATTTGCCGGTTGGGCTTTGATTTAAAAGTGCTCTTTTGAACATTATACTTCTGAGTCACCGCACCACTATCTAAACTTTAAACCAATTCCAGTTCACTCAATTCTTTGCCAATATCTTTTATGCCGGCCAATATTTTTTTCACCTGTTTTTCTGATGGCTTTTTAACGCCTTTAATATAGTGTGATAATAAAGCATTGTTCATCCCTATTCGCGCACTCAGAGCCTTTGCGTTAATTACATTGTAATATTCAAAAAACGATGGTAGATCAAACTCGAAAAATAAATGATCCGAATTTATTTCCTTTTTACGTTTTGCTTCGGCGTATAAGTTATAAGCCTTTAAAGCGTTATTCTTTAATTCAGATAAGTTATCACCGGTAGTAACCGCTGCAATTTTCCCATCATCCGTATAATACGCATCAAAACCGGTTGACGTTTTGCCAACTGTAAATTTAATTTTATTCATTGCTAATTTTTGTGTTGTTCAATCCGTTAGTATAGTTAATCCCCGTGTTGATGTTGGGACTAAAGGCGGGACTATTTAAGCCCTGCCTGTTTTTTCAATTTTTCTGCCAGTCCTTTTCCTATTTCCTTGCTCCCGTGATTTGGTACGATTAATATTTCTTCGCCTCGATCCGGATGCTTCATAATAAGGTGGCTACCTGATTGCCTATCCTGAACCCAACCGGCTTTTGTTAATAATCCAAGTAATTCTGAACATTTCATCGTCCTTTCTTTATTGATATAAAGGTATAAAAAAATATACTAATCGTCAAACTAAAAGTAAAATATTTTATACTTTTAATTCACACAAAATTCAACATTTCAATAATGACTAAAAAATATTCGCACCTTTGTGTATGGCAATCCGGTGACGTTTACCTATTGGCTTGATGGGTTCTAAACCTTAGATTTGCGCTACAATCAAACTACGAATGTCTGACAATACCGAACACGTAAAATGCCTCATCATTGGCTCCGGGCCTGCCGGCTATACGGCTGCTATATATGCTGCCCGCGCCGACCTGAACCCTGTGATGTATACCGGTATGCTTGCCGGCGGTCAGCTTACGCAAACAACCGATGTTGAAAATTATCCCGGCTACCCGATGGGAATACAGGGTCCGGAGATGATGGAGAATTTCCGCAAACAGGCGGAGCGCCTTGGTACGGATATCCGCTACGGGTATGTAAGTTCGGTTGACTTTTCGAGCCTGCCGCATAAAGTGGTGGTTGACGAAGTTAAGACTATCCTTGCTGATACGGTGATCATTTCGACAGGCGCGTCGGCTAAATGGCTGGGTTTGGAATCGGAGCAAAAATACAGTGGATTTGGCGTTTCGGCCTGTGCGGTATGCGATGGCTTCTTTTTTAAGGGGCAGGATGTGGCGATCGTGGGAGCGGGGGATACTGCGGCGGAAGAAGCCACCTATCTTGCTAAATTATGCCGCAAGGTATATATGATCGTTCGCAGGGATGAGTTCAGGGCATCAAAAGCGATGGTACACAGGGTGTTGAATACCAAAAATATCGAGATATTATACAATACGGAAACAAAGGAGATCATTGGCGATGGTCAAAGCGTAACCGGTGTAAAGGTTATCAATAACCAAACAAACCAGGGAAAAACTTTGGATGTAACCGGGTTTTTTGTGGCGATTGGCCATCAGCCAAATACCGAAATTTTTAAGGGCTGGATACACATGGACGAAACCGGATATATAAAAACCTCGCCCGGCTCAACCACCACCAACGTAGAAGGCGTATTTTGCTGCGGCGATGCCCAGGACCATATTTACCGCCAGGCCGTAACGGCAGCAGGCACCGGTTGCATGGCCGCTATCGACGCGGAACGATACCTGGCAGCTAAGCATCATGCGGTCACGGCGTGATCCTTGTTATATTGATCGACCAGTAAATCTGATAATCAGTAAATCTGTGATCAAAATGTCGTATCATTGATAAAAGTTATACCATTATGGGAAAAGGAGATAAAAAAACCAGGAAAGGCAAAATAGCGATAGGGTCGTTCGGCAAAAGAAGGCCACACGATCAAAAGAAGGCCGCCCCTGCGGAGGCGGCGCCCGAGGCGGCTAAGGCGACAAAAAAATAACACCGGCCATCCTTTATAGGGTGGCTTTTTTCATTTCCTTCGGTGCCCGGAGATCCTTTTGGTCTGCGATAGATTTTTTACAAACGATCGGCGATATTTTTTTCAAAATCCGCTATCTTCACCACCTCATAAATTATAAATCCGAATTTATCCCATGTTTAAAAAAATTATATCGCTTTGTTTGTTGCTGGCGGGCGCAACGGGTATGGCCCGTGCGCAGGATAACAACCCCAACCTGGGAATCATTCCCGCTCCTGTGTCTGTTAAAAAAGCTCCGGGCGAATTTATCCTGAGCCAGCAAACCGCTATCCTGGCCGATAGTGTTACAAATAAGGCAGTCATCTTTCTAACCGAATACCTGCAAAATAAAGCGATGCTGCATGTGCAGCTAAGGCCCAATAACGGGGCAGCAATGGCAAACAGCCTGGTGCTTACCAGTTCGGGCACCGACAACCTGCCTGCCAATGGCTATCGCTTAACCATTACCCCCCAGCAAGTACTTATCGCCGGCAAGGGCGCCGGGCTTTTTTACGGCATACAAACGCTGTTACAACTGGTGCCGTCTGAGCGGACAGCGGTAATCAAACTGCCTTGCGTACAAATTGAAGATTACCCGCGTTTTGGCTACCGCGGGTTGATGCTGGATGTTTGCCGGCATTTCTTTTCGGTCGAGATGGTAAAAAAATATATCGACCTGATGGCAGCCTATAAGCTCAATACTTTTCACTGGCATTTAACTGACGACCAGGGATGGCGCATCGAAATAAAAAAATATCCAAAGCTTACGCAGATAGGAAGCCAGCGGGCTCAAACCGTCATTGGCAATTATCACGACCGCACCCCGCAGCAGTTTGATAATACACCTTACGGCGGTTATTACACGCAGGACCAGATCCGCGATGTGGTGAAATATGCAGCCGACCGGTATATAACCATCGTGCCCGAGATCGAAATGCCCGGCCACTCGGAAGCCGCGCTGGCGGCTTATCCCGAATTAAGCTGTGACCCGTCCTTAACGTATAAAGTAGCCGAAACCTGGGGTGTATTCCATGACATTTATATCCCGTCCGATCAAACCTTTAACTTTTTACAGGATGTACTAACCGAAGTGATGGAGCTGTTCCCGGGTAAATATATCCATATCGGTGGCGACGAGGTGCCAAAAGACGTGTGGAAAAAGTCGGCGTTCTGCCAAAAGCTGATGAAAAAGCTTGGCCTGAAAACCGAAGATCAGCTGCAAAGTTATTTTATACAGCGTGTTGAAAAGTTCGTAAACTCAAAGGGGCGCAGCATCATTGGTTGGGACGAGATACTGGAAGGCGGCCTGTCGCCCAACGCTACGGTGATGAGCTGGCGCGGCGAAACCGGCGGCATAGCCGCGGCCCAGCAAAATCATAATGTGATCATGACGCCGGGCAGCGGCGGCCTGTACCTCGACCAGCTGCAGGGCAAATTGAACGACGAGCCGCTGAGCATCGGCGGGTACGATCCGCTAAGCAAAATATACAGCTATAACCCAACGCCTGCCGTTTTAAGCCCCGATCAGCAGAAGTTTATATTGGGTGTGCAGGCCAACGTGTGGACGGAGTACATCCCGACTGAAAACAAGTTGGAATATATGATTTTGCCCCGGATATTGGCTCTTTCAGAAGTGGCCTGGACGCCATTGGCCGGTAAAAATTATAATGACTTTGCCAATATCCGTTTGCCGGATCACCTGGCGAGGTTCGATAAAAATAATTTTGATTACAAGGTGCCTGCGGCGATCGGCACACAAGATACTATTATGTTCGGGCCGCAGCTAAAAGTGAACTTAAAGCCATCCGTTACCGGGGCAAAAGTTTATTATACCATTGATGGTTACACGCCCCGGGAAACCGATATCGAGTACGGTATCCCGATGACATACGATATCCCCCCCGATCAATACCGCGATCTTAAAACCATTGTAATAACGCCATCCGGCAAACGGAGCCAGGTAACCCATGCGGTAATGTATAACAAAAACCCATTACCCCCGGTTGCTTACCAGGGTAAAACTACGGGTTTAAAATATCAATTATTTTCGGGTGAGTATACCAGTTTGGCGCAACTGAAGGATGCAGCCGTTATTGATACCGGTATCGTAATGAGCTTTAACACCACGCCGTTCAAAAAAAATATGCATGGCTTTGGTATAATATATACCGGGTTTATCCGTATTGATACCAACGGGAATTACGGGTTTTCTACAGCATCAGCCAACGGATCTTCATTAGCAATCGACGATCAGCCAGTTATAGATAACGATGGAAAGCACGGTGTATTTGATCAGGGCGGGACGGTACCTTTGTTGAAGGGCTATCATAAGATCACGATAAAATATTTTGACGCGGGAACGTCGGGCAGCTTAAAAGTGTTCATGACCATTCCCGGCAAACCAAAAGGCGAGCTTTCGCCGGATATGTTGTATAATTGAGTATGAAAACAAGATACCGGTATAATTTATGGTGGCTGGCGGCTATTGCCATGCTTTCCGCATGCAGCAACGAACCGAAAAAGCCGGCAACTGTAACGGTTCCGGCAATAAAAAAGCCGGTTATTATGGATCCTTTCCGGTATCACAAGTTAATCGAAGTATCGCCGGGGCAGGATTATGACATTTTAAGCTGGGGTAGAGGCTCGACGAAGACAGGGGCATTTATGATCCTCCATTCCGATTCGGCGGCCGCGAAATATACCACCACGACCGGCGACCTCGACGGATCTATTGTCGATGTATACAACTCGGATATGGACCTCGACGGTAACCCGGAAATATTGATACAAACTAAGGGAAAAGATACGATCAACTATACTAATATCTATGCCTTTGAATTTGGCGGCGAAAAGGCGCGAAAGCTCGACTTCCCGAAACTGACCAAGGCGCAAAAAAAAGGCTATCGCGGCGATGATAATCTTTATATTAAAGACGGCGCGCTTATTCGCGAATTTCCCATTTATGATGGTAATAGCGCCGCAGCCAAACCAACCGGCGCGAAAAGACAGCTGCAATACGGTTTACGCAACAATGAATTTACCGTAAAGCAATTGAGTAAAGATTCGGCAAGCGTAGTTAAGGATAAGGCAACTGTAACTGTGCCGGTAAAAAAGGCAAAGGCTGAAGAAAAACATATTACTTCAAAAAAATCAAAAAATCATACCAAGGCAAAAAAACACATCAGGGAAAAAAGGCGTGCCCACGAAAAGAAGCTTAAGAAGAAGCATAGAAGACACCGGAGCGATGATTAACGATCTATATTTCACCCAGCCATTCTTATCATCTCCTTCGCGTTGGCGATTGCTGCCGCGGTAACATCGTTATTAAAATAAAACCACCCTTCTTTTACCCGCTCATTGTTTTTAACCGTGTTTACAATCTGCTGCAGATATTCCGTTGAATAAGGCGAAGTGTATAAAAACGGTACGCCATGGAAACGGAAATAAACCACCGGCGTGTTTACGATCAGGTCATCAGGGAGCGACGGGTGGCTCATGCCGCAAAAGGTAATATGGTGCTTTGCCAGTTCTGCATAAACATCGGGCCGCCACCAGCTTTCATGCCTAAGCTCCAATACATTGCTGAATGAAGGATCTAAATTATCAATGACCCGCTGCAGGCGAACCTCGTCGTACTTAAAACGCGGCGGCATCTGGAATAGCACCGGCCCAAGCTTTTCCTGCAGCCCATCGTTGATGGTTTTGTAAAAGCTGGAAAGCATATCCACGCAGTTATGAAACTGTTTAAAATGCGTAATCGCTTTTGGCGCTTTCACCGAAAAGCGGAATCCGGACGATAACCGCTGGTACCAGCTTTGCAAAAATGATAATTGCGGAAACCGGTAAAAGGTTACATTCAGCTCGAGCGTGTTGAAATGTTCGGTGTAAAACTCAAACCACCTTTTCTGTGGCGTGCCCTCCGGGTAAAAAATGCCCTTCCAATGTTTATAGTGAAAGCCTGAGCAGCCAATATGCCAATCCATATTCAATAGCATTTTTAAAGCAAATGTTTATCCGCGCTTTTTGTTTGTTACGGCGTTAAAGGTTCGGCCAAAATCCGCACATTTGCATACTGGCACAGCGTACATAATTATATGCATTTCTTATATCCCGCTTTTTTATTCGCATTGTTAACGCTGGCAATCCCCATACTGATTCATTTATTTAATTTCCGGCGGTATCAGAAAGTTTATTTCAGCAATGTGCAATTCCTGAAAGACATCCGGGAAAGGCAATCGCACCGACGCAATTTAAAAGAGCGATTGATCCTTGCCGCCCGGCTGCTGGCGCTCACCTTTTTGGTGCTGGCATTTGCAAAGCCTTACGTTCCCGGGCGAAATGCCATTAACGCTGGTAAGCGCCAGGCGGTCAGCATTTTTGTCGATAACTCTTATTCCATGCAAACGCTGAACAAGGAAGGCTCGCTGCTCGACGAGGCGAAGCGCAGGGCGAAGGAGATTGCCTCGGCTTATAATATTAACGATAGTTTTCACCTGCTTACGCAGGATTTTGAGGGCAAACATCAGCGTTTGGTAAGCCGCGACCAATTTAACGACGCCGTCGATGCGGTAAGGATCAGCGCTCAAAGCCGCACATTACAACAGATCATCAGCCGCCAGCAAGGCCTGCTGGATATGCATAAGGATGCGGTTCGGTCAGTTTATGTGCTATCGGATTTTCAGAAAAACATGGCAGGCACGCAGCCGATTGGTGCAGATACGGGTATACATTTTAACCTGGTACAGCTAAAAGCAAATACATTGCCGAATGTAGCCGTCGATTCAGTCGCCTTGTTAAGCGCCGTACATCGCCCCGGCGAAAGTGAAAAGCTGGTTGTACGACTGCATAATTACGCAGATAAAAAAGCCGAAAAAGTTCCGCTGAAATTGCTCGTTAATAATTCGCAGAAAGCGATGGGCAGCTATACGCTGGCCCCGCGTTCGGTACAATATGATACATTGACGTTTTCGGGACTACCGGCCGGCTGGCAGCGGGCCGAAATTACTTTGCAGGACAACCCGGTTACGTTTGATAACCAATTCTATTTTTCTTTTAACGTAACACAACAGATGGCGGTTTTGCTGATCGACGGCGGCACGCCAAACCCTTACCTGAAAGCGGTTTTTGCGGCCGATCTTTTTTTTGCGGCAAAGCGGGTGCCCGGCGGAAATGTGGATTATGCCGCGTTGAATAGTTATCCATTAATTATTTTAAGCGATATCAACGCCATTTCAACCGGGCTGGCGCAGCAGTTAACATCCTATGTAAAGCGGGGTGGCGCGCTCGTTGTTTTCCCATCTGCAAATGCCGACTTTAACAGTTACCGCTCGTTATTGCAGCCTATGAATGCCGCCTATCCTGAAAAGCTGCTGACCGAACCAGCCAGGGTATCGGGGATCAATCTGCAAAACCCGGTGTTTAAAAATATTTTTGAAAGCTTTCCTCAAAACCCCGATCTGCCGGTTGTAAAAAAATACTACCAGCTAAATACATCGGTTACTTCGAGGCCCCGGGACATACTCGCCCTGCCCGGCCAGCCGCTTTGGGCCGGTTATACAAGCGGCAAAGGCAAAGTCTATGTTTCAGCGGTGGCGCTTAATGAGGACTTCAGTAATCTGCCGCGGCATGCGCTGTTTGTACCAATTATGTTCAGGATCGCCTTGCTAAGCGGGCACGATGAGCCGCTGTACTATACATTAGGCCGCGACGAAAGCGTTGAAACTGTGCCGGTAACTGTCAGCGGCAAACAGCTGTTAAAACTGGTCAAAAGCGGGCAGAGTATTATCGCGGATGCAAAGCAGCAGGAAGGCAGCACGTTGCTTTACATTGCAGACCAGGTGCATGAGCCCGGCCTGTACGATTTAAAAAAACAGGACAGTACCGCGGCGGTGCTTGCATTTAACGATAACCGCGCCGAATCGGACCTGAGCTATTTGACCAATGATGATCTTGAAAAATTAATGCCGCAGGCAGCAAAAGTTTTACAGCCGGGTAACCGCTCGTTAAAAGAGGCTGTAACAGAAACAAATTTCGGCATGCAATTATGGAAACTTTGTATAATTTTGGCATTGTTCTTCCTGGGAGCCGAAATCGCGTTGATCAGGTACTATAAAACTGATCCGCGGGGAGCGCAACGGGCATAGACAACCCACCTAAAGCAGTGCAAATGAATTTGCTTATCAAATCCGCAACGATCATCGACCCCAATTCGCCATTTGACCAACAAACCGCCGACGTTTTAATAGAAAAAGGAGTGATCGTTAAGATAGCGCCCGGTATTGAGACGGACGCCGAAGTTTTTGATGGCGATGGCCTGTATGTTTCGCCCGGATTTTTTGACCTGAACTGCAATATTGGCGAGCTGGGCCTCGAAACCAAGGAAGATCTTTACACCGGAACGAAGGCTGCGGCAGCAGGGGGGTTTACCGGTGTGGCGCTGATGCCGAACACCATACCGCCCGTTCATTCAAAAGCCGAGATCGAATATTTATTGAACCGCGCCAAAAAGAACCTGGTCGACGTATATCCGCTTGGTGCTATATCGCATAAGCGGGAGGGAAAGGATCTTGCCGAAATGTACGACATGTACCTGAGCGGCGCAAGGGCGTTTACCGATGGCAACCGGCCGGTACAGGATGCAGGGCTGATGGAACGCGCGCTTTTATATGCCCAGGGATTTGACGCCCTGGTGTTTTCGTACCCGGAAGATACGGCTATTGCCGGCAAGGCTAAAATAAACGAGGGCGAAATAAGCACCCTGCTGGGAATGAAAGGCATCCCCTCACTGGCCGAGGAGCTGATGATAGCCCGCGATCTTTACCTGGCCGAATATACCGTCTCCAAAATACATTTTACAACGATATCGACCACACGGTCGGTCGAGCTGATTAGGGAGGCGAAAAAAAGGGGGATAGAGGTAACCTGCGATGTGGCAGCCCATCATTTGGTGCTTACCGATGAGGCGCTTACCGGATTCGATAGCTTATATAAAGTGAAACCACCGCTGCGCACGCAGGATGACGTTGAAGCATTAATAGAAGGCCTTAAAGACGGCACGATAGATGCCATCGTTTCACAGCATACCCCGCACGAGATAGAATTTAAGGATGTAGAATTTGAAGTGGCCGAATACGGCATGATCGGCTTACAGACAGCGTTCCCGCTTGCGTTGCAGGCCGGGCTGGATATTAACCTTATCATTCAAAAGCTCGCTATCGGCCCGCGCGAAATATTAAATATCGAGGTACCCGTTATAACGGAAGGGCAGCCAGCCAACCTGGTAGTTTTTAACCCGGTTACCGAATGGGAATACAGCAGCAAAAATAACCGGTCGAAATCCGGGAATTCGCCTTTTATGGGGCAGCAATTAAAAGGGAAAATATTACTGACGGCCAATAACAACTACCTGTATAAATAAACATTCACTATGATAGACCTGAAAGTAAGAACGGCCCTCGAAGCCGGGCTCAATGCTTTTTCGACATATAGCGGTTTTGATGCTTCATCGCTCACAAAAACCTTTGCCGACGTGTTCGCATCCGAAATGGCGTTTTTAACCAAGGTTGATCTGCTCGACGAGGTTTTTAACGACAACCCTCAGCTTGAGAGCCTGCGCGAAGTTTTTTTTGATCTGCTGCTGATCAATTTCTTTAGCGCCGATGTAAAAAAACTGGAAGAGGATTACCTTGATTCGCCGGAGTGGGAAGACATAGAAGAGCAGACGCTGGATAGGGGAACAGAATTATTAAACCTGCTGCTTTACCTGAATGAATGTGCCGACGAGGATATCGACCCCGGCCTTGATGATTATTTAAAGGAATTTTTACTGGTTGATGAGGACGAGTTCCAGGACGAATACAGGATATATGAACCGGTGATCGCCCACCAGGTATTGATGGAAAGTCCCGTTAGCGAAATAGCCAAAGTAGCCGGCCAATTACCCGAAGATTCGGAACTGAAAGAGCTTTTTTACCCGATGATGTGCTTTTTTCACAATACCCATCCTGACGCAGATGAAAAGAAACAAATTGCCGGCCAGGCCATAAATAAGGAATTTGATATGGCAGTATTGGAAATATTGTTTAATTTTAAATAAATAAAACCCGATCACAATGGAAAATACCGTCCCGAATTCAAGCAAAGTAGCCACTAAATGGGCTGTCATTTACGTACTTACATCAATCGTAATAACTTATTTATTCCAGTTTTTAAATGTCGACCAAACTTCAGGCGTAAAGTTCTTAGGTTATATACCTTTTATAGCCTTTTTATTTTTGGCCCAAAAGGAATACAGGGACCAGCTCAACGGCTTTATGACGTTCGGGCAGGGATTCTCGGCCGGTTTCAGGTACGCCGTTGTTGCCGGGCTCATATTGGCCGTGTTCATTTATATATACCTAACGTTTTTAAGCCCTCAAATTTTAGAACAGTCCATAGCTTCCCAGCAGGATAAGTTTAAGGAGCAAAACATGACGCCCGAACAAATCGAAAAGGCTAATGAGATAGGCAAAAAATACGGACCTATAATTGGGGCATTTGGCGCAGCGATAGGTTCTGCCGTTATCGGCGCAATCCTTGCCCTGATCGGTGCGGCCATATTCAAGCGGGAGCGTACGCTAAGTGATATTGAGCGGGAATCGGCATCAAATGCCAATCCGGAAGTTTAATAAGACATAAATTGCACGAAATTTTTTCGAATCACACGGATAACCAGCCAATTCGTGTGATTCGAAAAAATATGTGCTATTCGTGAAATGTTTCGCGACGATCCGTGCAGATTTATTTCTTCATCACCTGCTTCACTATGTCGTTGCCGAATACAAATACCATCAGCGTTATTAGCAGCACGAAACCGACTATTTGAGCGCGCTCCAGGAATTTATCGCTCAGCGGCTTGCCTTTGATCATCTCGATGATCAGGAACAACGCATGCCCGCCGTCTAACGCCGGGATAGGCAGTAAATTAGTGAGCGCCAGCACCATCGATAAAAAACCTACCAGGCCCCAAAAACGTATCCAATCTATGTGTGTGCCGAACATATTGGCAATGGCCACCGGCCCGCCCACAGCTTTGTTAAACTTTACTTCGCCTTTGAATATTTTGCCGAGGCCTTTAGCGTTATCCGCAAAATTGCCCCATGCTTTTGTCGCGCCTACCGGCAGTGCGCCAAAAAACCCATAGGTCAGCCTTTTCTCTTTCGGCAGATCGTATTTCCCAAAAAAACCTATCGCCCCGTTTTTATCTACCCGGACGGTTTTTTGCATCAAATTACCTGCGCGTTTAAGGGTTACCTGGATAGGCTTGTTTGCGTTTTGCTGCACCTGGTCCTTAAACTCATCAAAAAATGTGACAGAATGACCATTCACAGCCAGTATGCTGTCGTTGGTGATCAGCCCTGCTTTATATGCATTACTGCCAGGGACAACCGAGTCGACCGCGAATTTAACCCGCGGAAGCTTGCCGATAAATTGGTCGACGCCGGTGCTGCCGTAATCGGAAAGATCGTTTATGATATTTCCCGGAACCCTGATATGTAAGGTTTCATCGCCGCGCAGCACTGTAAGGTCGGTGTTGCCCAACAGCACTTCAGGACTGGTGAGCTCGTCGTACCGCACAACGGGCTGGCCGTTGATGGCTGAGATGCGGTCGCCTGCCTCAAGGCCAATTTTTTTCCCGATCTTCCCGGGAACAATGCCATACTTTATTTCGGCGTTGGGTATATACGTTTCGCCATAACGGATGGTCAACACCCAAAAGATGATTATCCCCAGGATAATATTAACGGTAATACCGCCCAGCATAACGATCAAACGCTGCCAAGCCGGTTTCGAACGGAATTCCCAGGGCTGTGGCGGCCCGGCAAGTTGCTCGGTATCCATCGACTCGTCGATCATGCCGGCAATTTTTACATAGCCGCCCAGCGGCAGCCAGCCTATGCCATATTCAACGCCTTTATAATTAAATTTAAACAGGCTGATACCCCAGGCGTCAAAAAACAGGTAAAATTTCTCTACTTTGATACCAAACGCCCTTGCAGCTATAAAATGGCCAAATTCGTGCAGAATCACTAAAATCGAAAGGCCCAGGATTAGCTGGCCCACCATGATCACAATACTCATTCCTTCTATCTATATTAAAATTGTATAGCCTTTAACGGCATTTCTCGTATTAAATTTTGCGCAAAGATGCGTGTTTCTTTATCAGTATTCAAATAGTCGTCCAAAGCAGGATGCTTTTCGTGGCCTATTTGTTGCATACATTTTTCGATAATGTGGCTAATGGCTAAAAAACCGAGTTTATTATTTAAAAAGGCCGCCACCGCAATTTCGTTGGCTGCATTGATAATGCACGGCATATTGCCACCCTGCCGTAAAGCTTCGAAAGCCAGGCCGAGGTTGCGGAATGTTGCGGTATCGGCCTTTTCAAAGGTTAGCTCCGGGTAATCGGTGAAATTGAACCGTTTGAAATCGTTTTTTATTCTTTCGGGATAGGAGAGAGCGTATTGGATAGGCAGCTTCATATCGGGCAAACCCATTTGGGCTTTAATGGAACCATCTTTAAACTGCACCATTGAATGAATGATAGACTGCGGGTGCACGATCACCTCGATTTGATCCGCATCCAGGCCGAACAGCCATTTTGCTTCGATCACTTCCAGCCCCTTGTTCATGAGCGATGCAGAGTCGATGGTTATTTTGGCGCCCATTACCCAATTGGGGTGCTTCAAAGCGGCCTCGGGTGTTACATCGGCTAAAAAATCCAATGATTTTCCCCGGAAGGGCCCGCCTGAGGCGGTAAGGATGATCTTTTCAACCGCGCTGCCTTGCTCGCCTGCCAGGCACTGGAATATCGCGGAGTGCTCGGAGTCGACCGGTAAGATCTTCACGCCGTGTTTTTTGGCAAGGTCCGTTACCAGTTCACCGGCCACCACCAGTGTCTCTTTATTCGCCAGCGCAATGTCTTTGCCGGCTTTAATGGCTGCAATAGTAGGCTCCAACCCCGAAAAACCCACCATCGCGGTTAAAACGATATCAATGTCCGGGTGGGTAACCGTTTCGGTTATTGCTTCGATGCCCGATAGCACGTTTACCTGCGTGTGTGCGAGTGCTTCTTTTACATAGCTGTATTTATTGCCATCGCAGATAATCGCGTATGCCGGATGAAACTCCAGCGCCTGCGCAATCAATAAATCGGCATTTGTTTGGGCCGTAAGCATATGCACGCTAAACAAACCGCTATTCCCTCTTACAACTTCAAGTGCCTGTGTGCCTATGCTTCCGGTTGAACCCAGAATGGCAATGCTTTTAGTATTGTTGGATTGTTTTATTGTTGTATTGTTTTTCAAAATATAGTTCACACTAGTTGCGACCCACTTAATTCAACTTTAACACGCCGCTTCTCCCGCGTCTTCAACCTTACTTCGGGCTAAAACAACCGACCGGAACTTAGATATGTAAAATAGTTGCCCGAATACGCCGAATTTACAAATTATTGGCAATACATCGTAGATGATGTGTTTGCACAGGAATGCCGTTTAAACATTTCGAAGGTACGATACCTGAACAAAATTCATTTGTTCATAAGGTTACGAAATCCTTTTTTTATTAATCCCCTAATTATAGAAATCTGAGAAGTTTTTTTATTTGTGAGTACAAACAGCTTGTCACCACTGGGAATAGCGTTAAGTTCGCTGCCATTGTAGGTGAGCTTTGGCCGTTTGCCTGTCCTGATATCCACCACATTATCTCGCAAGTGAAGTTCATGCGTTGCCATGTTCGAAAGCATAGGCGTATAGTAGTAACAATCCTGGAAAAAATAATGCGTTACTTGAGACCATCGCGAAACCCCTTGTTTGTTTATCGGTGAACCACCATGGATTATATTCGATGACCAGATCAGCACGTCGCCTTTTTTCGCGAGAAATTTCTTTTTCTCAATTTTATTTTCTGCAACGATATTTTCAATAAAATCTTCGTATTCCTTATAATTATTGTAAGATGTCTTTTCAGCTGAAACCCTGATGTGGGAGAAATCATACTCGGGCAGCTTGTGAGAACCGGGATAATAAAACACAGGGCCATTTTCTTCCGTAATATCTTCCAGCGCGACCCAGACGCCGCACATGTAACGGGCCGGCAAACTGCTAAAATGGATCGTATCGGAATGGGCCCTCTGCTGGCTTCCCACGTTAAACGTTAAAGTTTGAAATGGGATAGCGGGCCGGTCATATAAAAATTCAAGTGCTTCCAAAACCTTTGGATAACAAGCCAGTTCTTTTGTCGGTTCCGATACTTTCCAAAAATCCTGAACCCGGTTCTCGTCACGATAAGTTTTTATTGAAAATTTCGGATCGAAAGCCCTTTTTTCAGCGTCTTCGCGAACACTGTTTATAAGGTCATCGGGAAAAATACCAGATAGCACCACGAAGCCATTCTCATTATATTCCTTTGCGAGTTTGGCGTTTTCGTCAGACAAAGTTTTAGACCTGAGTATATCTTCAAAAAAGGGCGATTCTACCCAGGGTATATTAGCTGCTGCCATAAAATTGCTTAGTTATTTTATAAAATACCGAATATCCGACAAAACGCTTCACCCCATTTGTCGATATCATATAACAAGTTTGTTAAAATTAATTAATGTCAGATAATAAACATCGTTTAAACATATTTAAGTTAATAAAAATGGATACTTACATTGATTGTGATTTGAGGTTGTAATTTCAATTTCCGCAAACCCAAAATAGTTTGGAAAAGGTTAGCCGTATATCATCGCTAATTTCGTAAATTGTTTTTACAATCGACAATAAAATAGATTTGCTTGGTAGTTTTATTTTATTACATTTGAAGTATAGGCGTGCCGTCTGTTAACGGTAGAACTACAGATAAAACAAATGCTCACCGAAATATTTGCTGCTTAGAAATCTAATCCAAAATAGCCTATTAACCTTTAAAATTCCTTGTATGAGCCAAGTGACTATAAACAGCCTATTACATGGGCAATCAATATTACTAACAGCTGATTCGAACTATGGTGGCGCAATTACTTCGATACTCTGGAATGGCACTCAATATGTCGCGAGCCCCAGTGGGGGCACGGGTGACAACGGACAACAAATCCAGTCGGCAATACATTCCTCTGTAAATCCGCAAACTCAAAGCAATAGCGAGTGTTACAATCCAACTGAAGCCGGATCATTTAACGATAAAGGTTTATCATCAAGTACTGAGTTGCTTGCGATGACCGGCAGCGCTAACGTGTTAAATACTGAAGCAAACATAGCGTTCTGGGCTCCTCCTGGTGGCACCACAGGTTACTGCAAAAGCGGAGCATTAAACACAACCGTTCTTTCGGGGGTGATTTTAAATAAGACCGTTACCCTAGGCTTTAACGCGAGCATACCTCAAGCTATTGAATATCAAGTTAGCCTGCAGATACCAAGTTCCTACACAGCAGACTATGCACGAGTAAACGCTTTTGAATTTTTAGCCTGGTATTTACAAGATAACGGTTACTTTCCGTTCAATACCTTTCTGCAATATGATCCGATTACCGGCACAAATACAAACGTTACCGCTGAGGTAGACTATCAGGGAGGCAACGGCGTCGCACAAGCTAATTATCCGGTAATTGTGTCGTTTGGAAATGCTAATTATGCCGCCGGGGTTTATTGCCCATCCGTACAGCCATTAGCTGATATCAGCTACTCGCAATTTTATTTGAATAACCCTGTTAAACTAGGGATTGACGCGAATATTTATAACATTAATCCGGCTAACCAGCCCATTTACTCGTTAACTTTTTATTTGGTGATAGGTAGCCTTTCAGATGTCAACTCTGGATTGGCGGCTTTAATAGCAGCATACCCGCCGCCGGTTCCAAATATTTCTTATCCCGCAAATGATTATACGTTTGTAATTAATGTTGCAGCTCCTAACTTATTTCCAACCAACATTGGTGGCCCGGTTGCAAGCTATTCCATTAGTCCTAACCTAACAACTAATACAGGGTTGACATTTAATACCACAACAGGCGAAATTTCAGGTACCCCTAATATATTATCTTCTGCGACTTACCTTATTACGCCGAGCGGACCCGGAGGAGCGGGTAGCGCTTATAGTGTTGAAATAAGCGTAGTCGTTGCCGTACCATTTGTTATAACGAATAACAGTAATAATTCAATATCGTATACTTTTAAAGGAATCGACGGAACAGCTGCAAATGTGGGGGGCGTTTGTAACGCCAATTCAGGCACTAACCCAGCAATTGCGGTTCCAGCAGGCACGTATGAAGTAATACTAAGTCCTGCCGGGATGCCGGTAAATTGTAATATGACTTTTAATACTGGCGAGGAGGCTGATAAGGCACCGGGCCATACTTTTAGCCCTATTTATGTGAGCAACTCGCAAACAAATGCTTTGTCAATTACAAACTCATAATGAAACACAAAAGACCAAATAAAAAACGAAAGAACACGATTTAATTTTGGATTTAAAGGTATTGATGAAGCACTGGATTACGAGTCTTATTCGGCGTCTATCCCTGTTGATTTTTGATATACTACGTGAATATTATGTATCAGACGACGCAATCAAACAACATATTTCTCCAATTCGTTCGCGATCTTCCTGTCGTTTGATAGCCTCGGTACCTTATTTTGGCCGCCCAGTTTTCCCTGCGAGCGCATATAGTTTATAAAGGTATCCTTTTTAAGGCTTTGGATTACCAAAGGCTGCAAAATGTTACCCTTTATCAGGTCAAAATAGTAAATATTTTTCTTTTGAAGCGCTTTATCAACATCAGCGGCAAATGCTTTCAAATCTCCAGGTTCTTTTCCAAACTCAATGAACCATTCGTGATAGGGCAGCTGTCCCGGGGCAGGGTTAACCTGGGGTGCTACGGTAAATTCGATAATATCAATTTCCCGGGCGTTCGCAACGCTCATCAGCGCTTGTTCCACTTCTTCGCCGATGACATGCTCGCCGAAGGCCGATATATAATGTTTGATCCGTCCGGTAACCACGATCTTATAGGGATCCTTTGAAACAAACTTTACCGTGTCGCCCAAACTGTAGCCCCATAACCCGGCGCTGGTATTCAGGATAAGCGCGTAGTTTTTATCCAGCTCTATGTCTTTCAGGCTGATCCGGGTTGGTTGCTCATTAAAAAACTCCTCAGCCGGGATAAATTCAAAAAAGATGCCCGAATCAACCATCAGCAGCAGCCCCTTCTCCTTTTGCGAATCCTGGAATGCGATAAAACCTTCCGATGCAGGATACGTTTCGATCGTATCGACAGGGAACCCGATGCTTTCTTCCATGCGGGCGCGATAAGGTTCATAGTTTACCCCGCCGTGGACGAATAACCTGAAGTTAGGGAAAATGTCTTTTATCTTTTTCCCGCGCGATACCGCCGATAACTTGTCGAAATACATCTGGCACCAGGGCGGAATGCCGGATATAAGGCGCATATCTTTGTCTTTGGTCTGAGCCACAATCGCATCGACCTTTTCTTCCCAGTCTTCTATACAATTAATCTCGTAAGAAGGAAGCCTATTTTTTTGCAAATATCCCGGAACGTGATGTGCTACGATCCCGGACAGCCGTCCCGTGGCAATACCCGCTTTTGTTTTCAATACCGGGCTGCCCTGTAGGAAGATCATCTTGCCGTCGGCAAAGTCAGCGTTTCCTGTTTCGTGGATATAGCTTAGCAGTGCGTTTCGCGCGGCCCGGATATGTTCGGGCATGCTCTGTTTGCTGATGGGGATATACTTTACACCCGATGTAGTGCCCGATGTTTTGGCAAGGTACGCGGGCTTGCCCGGCCATAACACATCTTTTTCGCCTTTTATAACCTGGTCGATGTAAGGCCGCAGGTCCTCATAATCAACAACCGGTACATTCTTTTTAAACTCCTCATAGCTTCGTATGGTATCAAAGCGGTGCGCTTTGCCAAATGCTGTGTTTTTTGCGGTTGCGACCAGGTATTTAAAGTTTTTTTGCTGCAGTTTAACGGCATGCTTGCGAAGCTTATTGAGCCGAAGGTTCACCAATGCGGCAAAAGGTTTGCTCAATGCAGCTTTTAATCCCATAAACTAAAGCGTTTCGGTAAGGTCGTCATCCACATCCAGGTGACTGTAAATAAGCTTGCGGTAGGTAACCATGATGATAACCTGTACGATAGGAAAGGCTATGACAAACCAAATGTAAAATGATATTTTAAACAAAAAATCGATATTGTCTTTATTAGGCCGGAAGAGGCTGAGAATGGAAATGATCGGCAGCAGCGTTACGATCATGATGGCAATGATGATTATCCCGATCAATAGCGTATTAAAAAAGTTCCCTTTGGTTATCCCGAAGCTTTGCCTGAGTGATTCGACCGGGTTTGAATCATCATCCACAATGAAGCAAACGCAAAAGATCGACCGGATGAGCAGGAATAACACCAGGATCATCTCCAACAGCTGAACGATAACCAAAACAGCCTCATAAGGTGCAATCAGCTGGTTTATAAACCATAATATAACCACCAAAAACGTATACCCGATAACGATGGCGATAAAATTGAAAGCCATTTTAACAGATGGCATGATATCCTGGAATTCAAATTCATAATACTCCCTGTCCATCAATGTCAGGATCAGCTTATAAAAGCTTAAAGTTAGATAGGACTGGATGAGCATCTGTAAAAAGAACAGGATCATGCGGCTGAATACGCTGTCGTTGATAAAAAGAATAATGGTAAGGAAATTGAGGAAACCGTAGACGAACAGCGAAATAACGGCGAAGATAATAAGCGTTACAAAATTCGTCCTCAGGACACCCCACGAGGCTTTCAGCGTTTCGACGATAGAAAAAGGGTGGTACATAACACTTATGATAGTTTAAATATTACCCGCTTACAAAAATCCTGCATAAACCCTAATCCGTAGGCAACTAACAGAGTGAAGGAAGCTATGACACTCAAAAATGCAATTTTTATCGATGTGTTTTTAACCAGCGCATGGAAAAATATCAACAAAATATAAACAGCCAGCAAGCCGTCGCAAAAATTGGCGAACGGCCACCGAAACAAACTGGCGACGGCACAAAAAACAATAAATAAGGTAAAGCAGGCAGGAAAGAAATGCACCAGCTTTAACTCTTTCGGGAAAAACTTATAAACGTTTATACGGGCACGGCCAAAAAAATGAAGCTGTTTATAAAACTGCAAAAAGTTTGCACGGCGTTTATGATATACTTTCGCGCCCGCTATGAGGCCGATCTTAAAGCCCAGCGAATGGATGCGGATGCTGTACTCGATGTCTTCGCCCGAGCGGGTTATGAGGAAGCCGCCCGCTTTTTCCCAAACCTGCCTGGATATGCCCATATTAAAACTTCGCGGATGAAACTGGCCGATCCCTTTTTTGCTTCCCCGTATGCCGCCGGTGGTGAACGGCGAGGTCATGGCATAGCTGATGGCTTTTTGCACGGGCGTGAAGGAGGGATGGGCATCATCCGGCCCGCCGTAGGCATCAAGGTAATTGTCTTTCAGTGAATCGTTAACGATTTGCAGGTAATTTTCGGGTACCAGGCAGTCGGAATCGAAAATAATAAAATAGTCACCTTTGGCCCGTTCAAAACCGAAGTTGCGCGTAAAACCCTGGCCTTCGTTTTGTTTTACAAAATATCGTACATTAAGCTTATCCGAAAAACTATTTACTATATCCGCCGCATCATCTTTCGACCCATCCTCGATCACCAAAACCTCAAACTGCTTATAGGTTTGCAAAGCGAGTGTTTCCAGCAATTCTTTGATCTCCTGCGGGCGGTTGTATAGGGGGATGATGATGGAGAAAAACATTTTTAGATATGAGATATGAGATATGAGACGTGAGATAGATTCGGGAAACAGTAATCAAAAGCCCGGAAACGAAAAGTTTTTGTGTTGAATACAGATTCGAATATTCTAAGTCTCATATCTCAAATCTCACGTCTCGAATCTAATTAAATGATCTCCTCAACCTGGTACTTGTTGCGTTCGGGCGCGCTGCGCGACACCAGCTCGGCTACAAAGCCCGTTAAAAATAATTGAGAGCCTAATATCACCGCTACAAGGGCGATGTAGAATAACGGCTGCCCGGTTATATCGCGGTATTTTTGCCCATGCGATATCGCGTAAAGCTTGTCGAAGATCATCCAAAGCGTTATCACTGTGCCCGCAAAAAAGCTCAATACCCCCATTGTTCCGAAAAAATGCATAGGGCGTTTGCCGAACTTGCCTACAAAAAATATCGACATCAGGTCCAAAAGACCGTTTACAAACCGGCTAACGCCAAATTTAGTGCGCCCGTATTTACGCGGCCGGTGCTCAACCACCTGCTCGCCAATTTTTACAAAACCGGCCCACTTGGCTATAACAGGGATATAACGGTGCATCTCGCCGTACACCTCGATGTTTTTAACCACCTCTTTGCGGTAAGCCTTCAGGCCGCAGTTAAAATCGTGCAGGTTTTTTATGCCCGACATACGCCGGGTAGCCGAATTATATACCTTGGTGGGAAGGGTTTTGCTTAAAGGATCGTGCCTTTTTGCTTTCCAGCCCGACACCAGGTCGTATTTTTCTTCGGTGATGCGGCGGTACAATTCGGGTATTTCATCGGGGCTATCCTGTAGGTCGGCGTCCATGGTGATCACGACATTGCCTTGCGCCGCTTCAAAACCTGTATTAAGCGCGGCGGATTTACCGTAATTGCGCCGGAATTTGATGCCTTTTATAGATGGATTGTTTACCTGAAGTTTTTTTATCATCTCCCACGAGCCGTCCCTGCTGCCATCATCAATCAGGATAATCTCGTATGTAAACCGGTTGTCGTTCATTACGCGGCTTATCCACGAGGTAAGCTCGGGTAATGATTCTACCTCGTCATAAAGGGGAACTACAACTGATATATCCATTGGCAGGCAAAAATATAAAAATTAGTTGAGTAGTGGGTAGTGAGTGGTGAGTGGCGAAACGGCGGTTTTGGCATATTATTTTTAATAAATTTCTTTACTTTGGCCTTAAATTTAAAACCTCTGTTTATGAGATATTATAAGATCGCGCTTTCATTAATATTCGCCGCGTGTACGTTTGCGGGGCGCGCACAAAATAACGAACCAACGCCTAAATACGATCAGCATAAAGTTTTTAACCCGCTGTTTTACCCGCAAACAGGGAACGAATACCGTACGGCCTCGGGCGCGCCGGGCATAAAGTACTGGCAAAACCGGGCCGACTATAAGTTGAACGTAACGCTGGACACGGTGAAACATCGCGTTACCGGCTCTGCCGTTATCAACTATACAAATAACAGCCCGGATAAATTGCCCTTTTTATGGCTCCAGGTTGATCAGAATATTTACCGTGAAGACTCGCGCGGAACCGCGGCCAGCGCGGTGACCGGCGGGCGCAATGCCATTAGGGAGTTTACCAATGGCGATGAGATAAAAGCCATTTATGTTATTAAAAAAGGCAAAGCCGAAAAGGTAGATTACGTTGTGTCGGATACCCGCCTGCAAATTAAGCTAAACGATACGCTTGGCGCGATGGGCGGCAAAGTGGAGATAAAGATCGACTATGCTTTTACCGTTCCGGAATATGGAACCGACAGGATGGGCCGCCTGCTCACCAAAAACGGCTGGATATATACGGTTGCGCAATGGTACCCGCGCATGGAGGTTTATGACGATGTTACCGGCTGGAATGTGATCCCGTACATGGGCGCCGGCGAATTTTATCTGGAATATGGAAATTTTGATTATTCCATTACCGCGCCCGCCAATATGGTTGTGGTCGGATCGGGCGAATTATTGAACCAGACCGAAGTATTAACGCCAAAAATCATTAGCCGGCTCGCTGTCGCAAAAAGAAGCGACAAAACAGTGATGATCAAAGACTCGGTTGATTTAACCAGCCGCGATTCGTACCCGCAAAAGGCAAACCTTACCTGGCATTTTTTCTGTAAAAATGCCCGCGATGTGGCCTGGGCGGCGTCGAGAGCATTTTTGTGGGACGCCGCGCGCATTAACCTGCCTGGCGGGAAAAAGGCGCTGGCTCAATCGGTGTACCCCATCGAGGGCAAAGGGATGAACGCCTGGAGCCGGTCGACCGAATACGTAAAGGGCGCCATCGAACTTTATTCCACCGAATGGTATGGATATACCTACCCGGTAGCTACCAACGTGGCCGGTAAAGTAGGCGGCATGGAATACCCCGGTATTGTGTTCTGCGGGCTGGATAACCAGGGCGGGGCCTTATGGGAGGTTACCAACCACGAGTTCGGGCATAACTGGTTCCCGATGATCGTAGGCTCCAACGAGCGTAAATATGCCTGGATGGACGAAGGTTTTAATACCTTCATTAACAAGGTGGACACGAAAGTTTTTAATAAAGGCGAATACTGGGAAAGTACCGACGAGCAAAAGGCGGCGCCTGCGATGTTCGCTGCCGGGGCGGACGCCATCATGAATATTCCTGATGTTATCCAGGCCGATTATTTGGGTTTTGCGGCGTATGAGAAGCCCGCGCTGGGCTTAACTATCCTGCGCGAGCAGATATTGGGCGAAGAGCGGTTTGATTATGCTTTTCGCACCTATATTAACCGCTGGGCTTTTAAACACCCCACGCCGTGGGACTTTTTCCATACCATGGATAACGCCGCCGGCGAGGACCTGGGCTGGTTTTGGAACGAATGGTTTTTTACCACCTGGAAGCTCGATCAGGCTGTTAAGGATATCGGTTACCCGGATAACGATCCTTCAAAAGGGTCATTGATAACTATCGAGAACCTGGAAGAAATGGCGTTGCCTGTTACCGTTTTGGTAAAAGAGGAAAACGGCAACACCGGTACCGTTAAGCTGCCTGCCGAAATATGGCAACGCGGCGGCGCGTGGACCTTTGCCTATAAATCAACGTCGAAGATCCAATATGTGATCATCGACCCTGACCATGTATTACCCGATGTTAATCCGGATAATAATGCCTTCAGCGGCGTGACGGTGGCCCAGGGTGTTACGGCCGGTACCGTGATAAAGAATTACCTGGCAGCGATTGGCACCGAGGACAGGGTGAAGGATGTAAAGGACCTGGTGGTTACCTCCGAAGGGACCGTGCAAGGCGCCACCGTGGTGCGGGTAAATAAATATAAAACCCCTGATAAAATATTGCAGGACATTACAGTGCCATCCTACAATAACCTGGTGGTGGCCCATGTAGTCATTGACGGCGATAGTGTACACGTAAAACAGCTGAATAGGGTGGTTCCGCTTACAGGCAGCGAAAAAGTATCGGTAATGGCCCGTTACCGGCTGTTCCCTGAGCTGAATTTTAATAAAGCCGGATATTCCATGCAGCTTGACCAGCAGCTTAAAGTGGTTAACGGCCAACTGGCTTACCTGGTAACGGTTACCGGCCCCGACGGCGTAAAAGTGAAATACTACTACGACCAGACAACCGGGTTAAAAGTCCGCCAGTTTACGGATGTACCGAACAGTACCGTTATGGAGTTCGGCGATTACAGAGATATTAATACCGGCATTAAAATACCTTTTTTGGAAAAGACTACCATTGTTGGCCAGCCTATCGAGTTTAAGGTGAAAGGCGCTATGGCCAACGGCGGGGTGAGTGCTGATGTATTTAAGTAAGTCCATAGTTCGCAGTCTTTAGTCTTAAGTCGATCGAAATAACTTAGGACTAAAGGTAACCTCTAAAAACTGACTCGACAATAGATTTGCATAATATACTGAATTTCAGTATATTAGATTAATGAAACAATATAAACGACATAGGGATTATGGTTTTTTTGACCAGGATATTCGA
>Ga0134125_10000988_pt1 | contig 36184 bp, 34 predicted proteins | sample KB31751_FD_96464 | JGI IMG/M metagenome (GOLD analysis project Ga0134125, IMG submission 96464) | Terrestrial soil microbial communities with excess Nitrogen fertilizer from Kellogg Biological Station, Michigan, USA - KB3-175-1 | ecosystem: Environmental > Terrestrial > Soil > Unclassified ...
CTAGGTGATGGGCAGTACTAGGTGGCGTACCCGGGAACTCGGTGCCCTAGTCGTCGATGGGATCACTCGTCGGGCTGGCCGATGGCGAGATAGCCGGTACCCGAATAGAGCAATGCTTCTCCCGGAAGGTGCGGCATCATATTCCAATGAGGGGAAACATTCGGAATGACGTCCATCACACAAGGTGCGCTAGCCGTCGACGGTTCACTGTCGCCATCGTCACCAGCGTCGTGGCCCTGCTGCCGGCAGCGTGCGCATACAAAGGGCTCAGCATGGCCGCGCAAACCGCGGCTAGCCTGCACGGCGACGGAGCGCTCGAAGCGCCGGCCCAGACCCCGAACGTGGGCACGGCCTCGGCCACTACCACCAGGGCCGAGACTTACAACCCGGCATTGGCGCCGCTCGGCGGTCACTTGCAGGCCAAGTTGACTCCGTCGGGCGAATCCACCAACGCGGAGTTCACGGTCTCGGGATTGTTGCCCAACCGAGGTTATGCGGTGCAGGCGAACGTCAACTCCTGTGGTGGCTTCCCCGGCGCGGAAGGTCCGCATTATCAAAACCGCATCGATCCTGCCGTGACCCCCGCCGCCACCGGCACGGCACCCTCGGCCGACCCCGAGTACGCCAATCCGAACAATGAGATTTGGTTGGACGTGCGCACTGACGCCACCGGTGCCGGCTCATCGCGCACCACAGTGCCCTTCGTGTTCACTGATCGCGGGCCGGGGTCGATCGTGGTGGGCGACGCGATGCAGACCGGCACGGGGCCAGGCCAGGCAGGTAAGGGTGGTGCCCCGATCGCTTGCCTCACCCTGTCAGCGGTGCAACCGAAAGGCGTGGAGCCGCGGGGCACGCCATAACGAAACGGTCGGCGGCGGTAATCGATCAGGTGTAACGGTCCACGGCCAGCCCCACCGGGTTCGGCGTCGGCAAGATCCCGCTGCCGACAACTGCGGCCGCGAGCGGAGTGAGCAACTCAGCCAGCCGGGCGGTAGCCGGCGCACCGAGTGCTCGCCACGGTTGCATGGCCGCGCGGTCGGTCGCTGCTTCGATCTCGTCGTGCTGGGCCGCGCCGGCCGGAGTGAGCCGGCCATCGACGCCGAGCCAGCCGCTGGTGCGCAGCTGCTCGGCGGCGCGATGCCAGGCATCGGCACTCCATCGGCGGCCCTCCCGGAGTACGGCGGTGTCGCCCTCGCCGGTTGCGGCCTTGATGAGGTGGGCCTGAACCGGGGAGATACCGCGGGCCAAAAGCACGGCATTGTGCCCGTCACCGCGGTGTTCGCGCAGCGTCGTGGTCGCCTGCCAGAGTGCTAGATGCGGCTGGGCCGGACGGGGCAGCGCCTGGTTCGCCGCAGCCAGGACCCGCCCGGCGGTGTCGGCGGCGGTGGCCGCCTGCCACGCCAGCTCGGCCGCCTGCTCCGCCTCCTGGGATTCGACGGTCACGTTGCCCCACAGGCGGCGCAGGGCAGCGTCCACCCCCGACAGCCGTGCCTGTAGCGCGTCGTGTGGGTTGGTGTACGTCCAGGCGTCCGGCAGCGCTCGGGCGATCCGATCTGGATGGAAGCCGAAGAAGCTCGCCGCCGCCACAGCCGGACCCACCGGACCCATCGGCGCCGCCCGCAGCGCGAAGTAACCCATCCAGAATCCGCGCAGTCCCAGGCCGTCCGCGGCGGCTCGGGCCTCCGGCGTGAAATAGGTGACGTCGTGGATGGGCTCATACAGCTGCCACATCCGACGCGCGGTCCTGTCGTTCACCGCGTCCGGCCCGACGAGCGCAGCCACGCCATCATGACGTACATCATGCTGCACGGATGTTTGGCTAGCGGCTGTGCCGGGTATAACCCATGGTCTAGCCGAAGGCGGAACAGGCTGGAGTGCAGAAACGTGTTCGATGTACGGGTGGACCGGCTGGCTGCGGATGTGGTCGTCATCGTCGCGGTCGGAGAAATCGATTCGGTCACCGCGCCCAAGTTGAGCGCAACCCTGCACCGTGAGCTGGAGGATGCGCCCGCCGGCCTGGTCCTGGACCTGACCGGGGTGAGCTTTCTCGGTGTCGCCGGGTTACACGTGCTCGACTGCGCCCTGGCCCGTGCGGAGACCCTCTCCGTGACTTTCAACCTGGTCCGCCATGACTACTCAGCCGTGGAATCGGCGCTGCGGGCGGCCGCCATGACGGGTCTGTTCCCGACCTTCCGCACGGTGGACCTGGCGGCTGCGCCATCGAGTTAATGCGGTAGCAACGGAAAACCGACACCGCGATTTTTGACCACCCGTCCCGTGATGGGCGTCCCGCGTTCACCATGTCGTTTCTATTCGGTCAACTTCCAGGCGTGTACTGGTTCGTTTGTGCTGAGCATTGTCGTATTCAGTGCAAGCTGTATTCACTGGGCGAGCGACTCCGCCGTCACAAGTCTTTTCGGCCGCCCAGCGACGGTTTAGGACCCTTCGCCGCTTGAGTGGTGCTAGTGGGTTCAAAGTGACGCATGAGGGTGTCGGAATGGAGCCATGAGCCATGCGAAACATCGCCGGATCACCACCCGCGGCCGCCACCGCGCCCCAGCCCGTCACCTCCGGCACGCCGCGACCGCCACCGCCGGCCTCGGAGTCGCCGCCGGGATGGTTTTCACCTCGGTCAACACCGCTTACGCGAATCCGGCGACCAACTGGGACGCCATCGCCCAATGCGAATCGGGCGGCAACTGGACTATCAACACCGGCAACGGCTACTACGGTGGCCTTCAGTTCACCCTGTCGACATGGCGCGCCAACGGTGGCACCGGAATGCCGCAGAACGCCAGCCGGGAGACCCAGATCGCGGTCGCTGAACGGGTTCTCGCTACTCAGGGAATCGGTGCGTGGCCCGTGTGCGGGGCCCGGGCCCACAGTAGTGCACCCAGTGTGCCAGCGAAGGCGGTAAACCCGGCGCCCGGGGCGCAACACGCCACGCCATCGGCGCCAGCGGGTCCTGCGTTGAGCTACACCGTGGTCGCTGGTGACACCTTGTCTGCCATCGCAGCGGATCACCGCACCCCAGGCGGTTGGAAAGCCATCGCCAGCGCGAACGCCGGCGTCGTGCCCGATCCTGATCTCATTTACCCCGGTCAAACACTGCGGCTTCCCGAATAACGCCGCGATCACGGGACGGCTCGGTTAGCACGCCGAACGCGCGGCGCTGCGCACGCGTGTTAGTAGCTGATCATGGTGTGCACGTCGTCGACCCGCCCCGATGTACGTGTTCTAGAGCCGGAATCTCAGTAGTTACCGCTGTTACCTGCCGCCGATTACGTACCACTACGGATTGCCACAGCGGGCCGCGGCTGTGCACCGTAGGTAACGCACCATGCCCGGCACCGCCCGTCGGACAGGCGCATTCCGTACCCGCAGCCGCGGGGACACCTTTTCCTAGGGGGAACTTCATGTCTCACGCGATGAATTTTGCCGAGATCGACGACCAACACGCCGAACTGCTGCCCGCTCGCACCGTTCTGTCGATGCTGTCCGCCGGCACCACCGGCCCGCACGGCGAGCCGGGCCAGGGTCACATGTCCAAGGGTCAAGAAGCTGCCGCCACGGCTTTTATGGTGCTGTTCGGCTACGACCCCGCCGACGCCTCCCAGTTCCGCTACGCCTTCACCGACGTCGGTAAGCCCGCCTGACAGGCGCTGCATTCAGCGGGCTCAGCGGGCTCAGCGGAGTAAAGGTGCCTCCATAACACCGCTGAGCCCGCTGAATGCGGCTAAGTGGCGGGGTTAGGCGTCGCCCAGGGGGTTGAGGGCGGCGAGGTTGTTGAAGGCGAATAGGAGGAGATCGGCCATCCGGAAGGTGGTGCTGTCGGGGCCGAATTGGGGGCGCCACTGGGGATCGCGGACGATGGAGTAGGTGCTGACCTCCATGGCCCGGTGAAACACCTCGGCCACGATCCGGCCGCCGACCGCACCGAGTTTGCCGCCGTTGACCTCGGACTCGCGCAGGATGTAGAACCACAGCGGGGTGCTGGCGACCAGCGCGTCCTGCTGGGCCTGGTTGAGCTGATCCGGGGCGGTCAGGTCGGCGCCGGTGCCGTCACCGGCCAGGATCTCCGCCACGGTCAACGGCTTGACACCGAACAAGTCAGCCATCTGCTGCCCGGACGCCAGACGCACCATGTTCGCCCGGGTCAGGTTGCGAAATGCCAGGTTGCGCTGCATGTCGTCGATAGCCAGGTTCTGCTCGCGCCCGGCGAAGGTCCCGGCTGGTAGCTGGTCGAGCGGGTTGACCAGCAGGGTGTCGATGCGCTTGGCCACATTGCGCAACCCGTCCGGGGGCACCGGTGCGGCCAGGGTGGTGGTGGTGAAGTCGTGCAGCCGGCGCCAGTCCACGATCCAGTTGGTGGGCAGGCGTAGGAACGTCCCGGAATTGGGATCGTCCAGCTGGGCCGGATCGGCAGTGGGGGTGAGGTTGCCGCTGGTCCCGGTGAAGGTGAACAGCTGGAACAGGGTGGCGATCCTGAGCGGGCCGTTCTGGTTGAACAGGCGGTTCCACTGGTAGGTGTCGCGGATCATGCTGTGGCCCAGCCGGTAGGCGGCCACCGAGAACTCGATCGGTATGGTCGCGGTATCCCCCGCGGTGGTGCCCGTGACGTCGTCGCCATAGCCGCCTGCGGTGACCTCGAAGAACTTCCGTCCATGGGTGAACACGTCGTCGACCAGAGCAGGGTCGATGATCCGGGGCAGATGGTCGGTACGCAGCATCCACTGGTAGTGGCGCACGACTTCGCCCTGGGCGCGGTCGAAGAGCAACGCGCTCGGCACGCCCTGCGTGCCGAGGGTGTCCACCACCCGGTTGTGGAAGTGGATGAACGCGAGGTGCGTCTGCGCGACCGCGAGGTTCTCGTCATTGCGGGCGTCGGGGATCAGCGCGGCCCGTTGCGCGGCTTTCGTCGGTCCGGTGCCGACCCGCGGCAGGTCGAACGCGTCACGGTTGGCGTTGGTGCTGCCCGAGTGCGGCGGGTTCGGGTTGGTCGCCGGGCCGACATCGACAGCGGCGGTGGTGCCGGTCTTGAGCTTGATCCCGTCGGCGGCGTAGAAGCGCCGGTCTTGGGGATGGTGGGGACCGCGACCGTAGACGGAGTCCAGATCCAACGCCGGGGAGCGGCCGTCGACCAGCTCGTCCACCGTGACGTCCTGGCCCAGCGACACCGCGGTGGCGTCCATGGTCAGGTCGTGGTCGACAAACTGCCCCAGGTAGGTGAACCCGGCCGGGATCGGATCAGCACCGTTCGCGGAGGAGTCCGGCTGCTCTTTCGACACGGTCATCGCCTTGGCGAGTTCCTGGTTCAGCGCCGGGTCGGTCACCTCGCCCTGAGGCCCCAGCCGGGAGAAGCGGAACATCCGCACCTCGGCGGGTGCTACCGGTGAGATGCACCTCGGCCGCCGGGCGTCGTCGAAGGTCCACAGGCCCTCGCCCTCGACGTAGTAACTGTGCTGGATATGTCGTTTCACCTTGGCTCCTTTGGTGGCGGGCCGTCCGCTATGCGCACAGTGAACAGAGGACCACCAGCAGCCGGGTGATACGTCTACCGTGGTTGGTGTGGACGCGCTGGTCGAATCGGCGCAGCCGGCCGCCGAGCGCAACGAGCAGGCACACGCGGCGCTGGTGACCGACTTGCGGCAGCGGCTCGGCGCCGCCCGGTTGGGCGGGCCGTCAAGCGCCCGGCAGCGTCATGTCGAGCGCGGCAAGGTGCTGCCCCGCGACCGGGTCGAGCAGTTGCTGGATCCGTCGTCACCTTTTCTGGAGCTGTCCCCGCTGGCGGCCACCGGCATGTACGACAACCAGGCCCCGGCGGCGGGGATCATCACCGGCGTCGGGCGGGTGTCCGGGCGGGAATGCGTGATCGTCGCCAACGACGCCACCGTCAAGGGCGGCACCTACTACCCGATGACCGTCAAGAAGCATCTGCGCGCCCAGGAAGTAGCGCTGCACAATCGCCTGCCGTGCGTGTACCTCGTCGATTCCGGCGGCGCTTACCTGCCCGAACAGGATCAGGTGTTCCCCGACCGGGAGCACTTCGGACGGATTTTCTACAACCAGGCGACGATGTCCGCTCGCGGTATCCCGCAGATCGCCGCGGTCATGGGGTCGTGCACCGCGGGTGGTGCGTACGTGCCGGCGATGAGCGACGAGGCGGTGATCGTCCGCAACCAGGGCACGATCTTCCTCGGCGGGCCGCCGCTGGTGCGGGCCGCGACCGGCGAGGTGGTCACCGCGGAGGAGCTCGGCGGGGCGGTGCTGCATTCGCGGGTGTCCGGGGTCACCGACCACCTTGCCGACGACGACGTCCATGCGCTGCGGATCGTCCGCGGGATCGTTGCCACGTTCGGGCCACGCCCGCCCCGGCCATGGGAGGTGGTCGCCACTGAGGAGCCCGCTGAGGACGGGATATACGGCGTGGTGCCGGTGGATCCCCGCATACCCTACGACGTGCGGAAGGTGATCGCCCGGATCGTCGACGGTAGCCGGTTGTCGGAGTTCAAGACCGAGTACGGCACCACGCTGGTCACCGGTTTCGCCCGGCTGCACGGCCACCCGGTGGGCATCGTGGCCAACAACGGCATCCTGTTCAGCGAGTCGGCACTGAAAGGCGCACATTTCATCGAATTGTGCGACCAGCGCGGGATCCCGCTGGTGTTTCTCCAGAACATCTCCGGTTTCATGGTGGGCCGGGAGTACGAGGCCGGCGGGATCGCCAAGCATGGCGCCAAAATGGTCACCGCGGTGGCCACCACCCGGGTGCCCAAGCTGACCGTCATCATCGGCGGCTCGTTCGGCGCGGGCAATTATTCGATGTGCGGCCGGGCCTACTCGCCGCGGTTTCTGTTCATGTGGCCCAATGCACGGATTTCGGTGATGGGCGGGGAGCAGGCCGCCACGGTGCTCAGCGCTGTCCGGGGCGCCGATGACCCAGAATCCAATGTGGCCGTCGCCGATCGCATCCGGGCCCAGTACGAGCACCAGGGCCACCCGTACTACTCGACCGCCCGGTTGTGGGACGACGGGGTGATCGATCCGGCGGACACCCGGATGGTGCTCGGGCTGGCACTGTCGGCCTGTGCCAATGCGCCGCTGGAACCCAGCGGTTTCGGCGTTTTCCGGATGTGAGCGGCGCAATGTTCCACACCGTGCTGGTGGCCAACCGGGGCGAGATCGCCGTGCGGGTGATCCGCACATTGCGCGCGATGGGCGTCCGGTCGGTGGCCGTCTACAGCGACGCCGACGCCGGCGCCCGGCACGTCCGCGACGCGGATGTCGCCGTCCGGCTCGGCCCGGCGCCGCCGGCATCGTCGTATCTGTGCATCGAAGCCGTCCTGGACGCCGCCGCGCGCACCGGTGCCCAGGCCGTGCACCCCGGCTACGGGTTCCTGTCCGAGAACGCGGCCTTCGCCCGGGCCTGCGCCGCGGCCGGTCTGGTCTTCATCGGCCCGTCCGCTGACGCGATCGAGGTGATGGGCGACAAGATTCGAGCCAAGGTCACCGCGGCGGCAGCAGGGGTCCCCGTGGTGCCTGGTAACAACGGCTGTGACGCTGATGGGTTGGCCGCTGCGGCCGGCGAGATCGGCTACCCCGTGCTGCTCAAGCCGTCTGCCGGTGGCGGAGGTAAGGGCATGCGGGTGGTGCACCGCGCGCAGGACCTGCCCGAGGCGATCGCCGGCGCCCGGCGGGAAGCCCTGGGCGCTTTCGGCGACCCCACGCTCCTCGTCGAGCGGTTGATCGCCGTTGCGCGGCATATCGAGATCCAGTTGCTGGCCGACGCGCAGGGCAACGTGGTGCACCTCGGTGACCGCGAGTGCAGCCTGCAGCGGCGGCACCAGAAGATCGTCGAGGAGACTCCCTCGGAGCTGCTGGATGCCGCGATCCGGGCCCGGATGGGTCAGTGCGCGGTGGCCGTTGCCCGGGCCGTGGGGTACACCGGCGTGGGCACGGTGGAGTTCCTGGTGCCCGCCACCACACCAGATCAGTTCTTCTTCCTGGAGATGAACACCCGGCTGCAGGTGGAGCACCCGGTCACCGAGCTGGTCACCGGGCTGGATCTGGTCGAGTGGCAGCTGCAGGTCGCCGCCGGTCAGCCGCTGGACTTCACGCAGGACGACGTTCGCGCCAACGGGCATGCGGTCGAGGCTCGGGTCTACGCCGAGGATCCCGCGGGTGACTTCCTGCCCACCGGCGGGCGCATTCTGTTATTACGCGAACCTGACGCCGGGCCGGGTCTCCGCGTGGACTCCGGGTTGCTGGTGGGCGAGCACGTGGGCAGCCACTACGACCCGCTGCTGGCCAAGATCATCGCGCACGGCCCGGACCGGGGCACCGCGCTGCGCCGGCTGGACGCTGCGCTCGCGGCCACCAGCATCCTCGGCGTGGGCACCAACGTGTCGTTCCTGCGCGCGCTGCTCGCTGATCCTGACGTGCAGGCCGGGAGGCTGGACACCGGGTTGGTGGAGCGGTGCAGCGCAGCGCGGACCGTCGGACCGCCGGACGACGTGCTCGCCGCGGCCGCGCTGCGCGCGCTGCTGGCGTTGGAACCCAACGGGCCGGTGGTGGATCCCTTCGCGCTGCCCGGCGGCTGGCGCCTCGGCGAGCCGGCTTGGACCCGTTGGCAGGTCCAGGCCGGCGGGCATGAGCCGGTCGAGGTCCGCACCCGGGGTCGGGCGGCTGGCGCTGACGTCGTCGTCGGCGGGGCTGGGGGCATCGCGCAGCGCGCGTCGGCGCGGTGGGATGGCGGGGACCTCGCCGTCACCGTGGACGGGATCACCCGCCGCTACACCTGCGTGGCCGAGAGCGCCGTGGTGTGGCTGGGCCGCGACGGGCACAGCTGGGAGTTGTCTGAGCAGCCCACCGTCGACGCCGCGCGGCCCACCGAGGCGAGCCTGGACGGAATCGTGCGGGCGCCGATGCCCGGCACCGTCACCGTGGTCGACGTCGTCGAGGGCCAGCAGGTCAGCGCGGGAACCCGGCTGCTGGTGCTGGAGGCGATGAAGATGGAACACGCGCTCACTGCACCGATCGAGGGGGTGATCCGCGCGTTGGCTGCCCGACCCGGAGGCACCGTCGAGCGCGACGCGGTGGTTGCCGTGGTCGAACCGGCGTGCACCGGGGGACGACACACCGTGCAGGGGGACGCGACACGCGGGGAGAAGAGGGACGTATGGAGTTGAGTGCCGAGCACGAGGCGCTGCGCAAGACGGTGGAGGACTTCGCGCGCAAGGAAGTCGCGCCGGTGATCGCCGACCTGTACGAGCACGGGTCATTCCCGTACACGCTGGTGGCGAAGATGGGCGAGATGGGGCTGTTCGGGCTGCCGTTTCCCGAGCACTACGGCGGGATGGGCGGCGACTACTTCGCGCTGTGCCTGGCGTTGGAGGAGCTGGCGCGGGTGGACTCGTCGGTCGCGATCACCCTGGAAGACAGCGTGTCACTGGGCGCGATGCCGATCTTCCGGTTCGGTACCGAGGAGCAGAAGCAGTACTGGCTTCCGGACCTGTGCACCGGCCGGCGGCTCGGGGCGTTCGGGCTCACCGAGCCCGGTGGTGGATCCGACGCTCGCGCCACCCGTACCACTGCCCGCTGCGAGGGCGACGAATGGGTGATCAATGGATCCAAGGCCTTCATCACCAATTCGGGCACCGACATCACCTCGCTGGTCACCGTCACCGCGATCACCGGGGTCAGAGACGGACGCAAGGAGATCTCCGCCATCATGGTGCCGGCCCGGCATCCGGGCTTTTCCATCTCGAAGAACTACTCCAAGGTCGGCTGGAAGTGCTCCGATACCCGTGAGCTGTTCTTCGACGACTGCCGGGTGCCGGTGGGCAACCTGCTCGGAGAGCGTGGCCGCGGGTACGCGCAGTTCCTGTCCATCCTCGACGAAGGTCGCATCGCGATCGCCGCGCTGGGCGTCGGCCTGGCCCAGGGTTGCATCGACGAGTGCGTGTCCTACGCCCGGCAGCGGCACGCCTTCGGCCACGCCATCGGCAGCTACCAGGCGATCCAGTTTAAAATCGCCGACATGGAGGCCAGGGCGCACACCGCGAGGCTGGCCTACTACCACGCCGCCGCGCGCATGCTGCGCGGCCAGCCGTTCAAGAAGGAAGCGGCCATCGCCAAGCTGGTGTCATCCAACGCCGCGGTGGACAACGCCCGGGACGCCACCCAGATCTTCGGCGGCTACGGCTTCATGAACGACTACCCGGTAGCCCGCTTCTACCGCGACGCCAAGGTTCTCGAGATCGGCGAAGGCACCAGCGAGATCCAACGCCTCCTGATCGCCCGCCACCTAGGCCTTGGCTGACCCGCATTCAGCGGGCTCAGCGGGGTTAATGGCCCCTGAATAACCCCGCTCAGTCCGCTGAACGCGGTGAGAGTCCGCGGTACTCTCGGATCGCAGGTAAGCCGCGGGAGGTGGCCGTGGGTGTGAATTATGTGGCTCGACCGTGGGAGAGCGGGCTGTTCCGCCGGTGTCGGCGGGCCTGGGACTTCGCGGCTCGGGAACGGCGAGATTACGAGCCGATCGAACCGGCGCAGGTGTTCAGCTTCGGCGAAGCGATCCACGACGCGCTCGACGTCTACTATTTCCCCGGCATGTGGGACTGGAACCGGGTGATCGTGCGCCCGCTGACCCTCGCCGGTTTCGAGAAATCGATGCGCAGGCAGCGCGACACGTATACGCGCACCCGCGAGTTGTCCGCGGAGCAGGTCCAGGACTGGGAACAGCATCTGGAGCTGGGCACCGGCCTCCTGCGTCGGTACTTCGACTGGGCCCAGGAGGTCGACCGGTTCACCCCGATCGGAGTCCGCTCGCAGTTCGACATCAGCCTGCCCGACCCGGCCGACCCGGACAGCGGGCTGATCACCCCGGAGGGCCGGCCGCTGCAGTACCGGGTCCGTATCGACCTGGCTGTGATCGACGACCATGAGTTGTACTGGCTCGTCGAGCACCGGATCGTCACCGGCTTGCAGTGGCCGGAGATCGACGAACTGCGGCTCGACCAGCAGGCCCTCACCCGCAGCTGGGCCTGGCAGCTGGCCTTCCTCGCCAAAGTTGAAGGCACCATCTACAACGAGATCCGGCTGACCGAGCCCAGCTCCGACAAGCCCACGGTGAAAGTGCGGGCGATGCCGGGGCCAGGTGGGATCACCACGCAGCGCGGCACCGAATCGTTTCGCCGCACCCAGCTGCCCAGAACCGAGCTGGAGATCACCCGGCACGGCATGGGGATAGCGCTGGAGATGCAGGACATGACCGATCCGTCGGTGCGGATCTACCCCAATGCATCGTGGGAGAACTGCTCGCGCTGCGCCTACCGGCAGCCGTGCCTGGCCATCACCCAGGGCGTCGACGAGACGGCGATCCTCGAGGGGTCCTACCGCACGCGCACCAGCGAGGACTTCGAGCCCGGCCGGCTCGGGTCGGTGTGGGGATTCGTGCCCGACATCTACCGGGTCGCGGAGCACCGCGTTCCGGGTGCGGAGCAGTAGTGGCGGTTCGCATCCGGGTAGTGAGCTGGAACGTCGACTCCCGACCGACAGGTCTGCTGGACATCAAGGTCGACCTGCTGCGCCGGCTACAGCCCGACCTCGCGTTGCTGCAGGAGATCGGCCGCCCGGTGTACCGCGCGCTGATGCCGCACCCGTCGGCGCATGAACGGATGCACCGCAAGACCAGGTACTTCGCCTGGGGCGCGCTGTCCACCGACCTGTGCAACCCGCGGGCCAGCGAATTCCGGCTGGGTTGCGCCATTCTGGGTGGCCCGACCACCGCGCTGCTCGATTCCGGTGTGCTGGACGGGGCGCCGTTCGACGTGCGGGAACCGGTGCGGCCCGGGTTCCTGTGGCGAACAGTGCTGGCGCAGGCAGCGTTGTCTACCGGTGACATCCTCACCGTGTGCAGCTTCCACGGCCGGCAGCCCTCCGGCCAGCCCGCGGCGTCGCTGCAGCGCGCCTTTCACGCCGGGATCGCCAAATGGCTCGCAGGCGTCCCCGGCCCGATCATTTTCGGGATCGACGCCGGACCAGCTCTGCCTGAGGGTGCGGACCCCCTGCTGGGTCCGGGCCCGGTGCACCACCTCCGCCACGCCCACAGCGCGGGCAACGACCACCTCTGGACCACTCCCGACCTCGAAGTGGTCGACGTCCAACGCCTATCTGACGAGGCGATTGCCGCCGGCAGCGACCACGCCCTCCTGCTCGCCGAGCTCGAGCTGACCGCCTGACTGCGGGTCAGAAGGGGCTTACGAGACGGGGCGGTCGGTGGGGGCGATGCAGGTGGGCAGGACGGTGCGGCCGGTGAGGTGTTGGTCCACGCCTGCGGCAGCGGAGCGGCCTTCGGCGATGGCCCACACGATCAAGGATTGCCCGCGGCCCATGTCGCCGGCGACGAACACGCCCGGCACGTTGGTCATGAACGACGCGTCACGGGCGACGTTGCCGCGGGCGTCGTATTCCACGCCGAGCCCTTCGAGTAGCTTGCCCTTCTCCGGCCCGACGAAGCCCATCGCCAGCAGGACCAGGTCACAGCGAAGATCCTGCTCGGTGCCCGACACCGGCACGAACTTGCCGCTCTCGAAGACCACCTCGACCAGCCGTAGTGCGCGCACGTGGCCGTCGACATCGCCCAGGAACTGTTGGGTGCTCACCGAGAACAGCCGCTCGCCACCCTCCTCGTGCGCCGAGGAGACCCGGTAGATCATCGGGTAGGTGGGCCACGGCTGGTGCGCCGGACGTTGCTCCGGGGGCAACGGCAGGATTTCCAGCTGCACCACCGAAGCAGCGCCCTGGCGGTGCGCGGTACCGAGGCAGTCGGCGCCGGTGTCGCCGCCGCCGATGATCACCACATGCTGGCCCGCCGCATCGATCGGCGAGCGCTCAAGGTCACCTTCCTGCACCCGGTTGGACGGTGGCAGGTACTCCATCGCCTGATAGATGCCGGTCAGCTCGCGACCGGGCACGGGCAGGTCCCGCCAGGCGGTGGCCCCGCCGGCGAGCACCACCGCATCGAAGCCGGCGAGCAGCTCGTCGGCACCGAGGTCCCCCCCGACGTCGACACCGGCCCGGAATTCGGTGCCCTCGGCACGCATCTGGTCCAAACGCCGATCCAGCCGGTGCTTGGCCATCTTGAACTCGGGAATGCCGTAGCGCAGCAGCCCGCCGATCCGGTCCGCCCGCTCGTAGACCACCACGTCGTGCCCGACCCGGGTCAGCTGCTGAGCCGCGGCCAACCCAGCAGGCCCGGACCCGACCACGGCGACCTTCTTGCCGGTGCGCACCTCGGGCTTGACCGGACGCACCCAGCCCTCGTCCCAGGCCCGGTCGATGATCTCGATCTCGACCTGCTTGATCGTCACCGCGTCGTCGTTGATCGCCAGCACGCAGGCCGCTTCGCAGGGAGCCGGGCACAGCGTGCCGGTGAACTCGGGAAAGTTGTTGGTGGCGTGCAACCGCTCGATGGCCTGGGCCCAATCGGAACGCCAGACCAGGTCGTTCCAGTCCGGGATCAGATTGCCCAGCGGGCAGCCGAGATGGCAGAACGGGATCCCGCAATTCATGCACCGGCCGGCTTGCGCCTCCACCGTGCCGCGGTCCATCTCTGCATAGACCTCACGCCAGTCCCGCAACCGCAGCTCGACCGGCCGGCGCGGGGGGCCCTGCCGCGGGGTGGTGAGGAAGCCCTTAACGTCACCCATGGGCGGCCTCCATGGTGATGGTCGGCCTAGCCATGGGCGGCCTCCATGATGGCTTCGTTGACGTCGCGGCCGTCGCGTTGCGCCGCCGCTTGAGCGGCCAGCACCCGCTTGAAGTCCTTGGGCATGACCTTGCCGAACCGGTCCACCGCGGTGTCCCAGTCGGCCAGCAGCGCGTGCGCCACCGCCGACCCGGTCTCGGCGTGGTGGCGCGCCACCACGTCAGCCAGGAATGTCCGGTCCTCATCGGTCAGCGGGTCGTCGAGATCCACCATCTCCGCATTGACCCGGTGAACCGGCAAATCAAGGACATACGCGGCCCCGCCGGACATCCCGGCCGCGAAGTTGCGCCCGATCGGGCCGAGCACCACCACCTGGCCGCCGGTCATGTACTCGCAGCCGTGGTCACCGACGCCCTCGACGACGGCCAGCGCGCCGGAGTTGCGCACGCAGAACCGTTCCCCGACGATCCCGCGCAGGAACAGCTCCCCGCCGGTCGCGCCGTAGAGGATCACGTTGCCGGCGATGATGTGATGCTCCGCGACGAACTGGGCGTCGGGGTGCGGGCGCACCGTGATCCGGCCGCCGGACAGCCCCTTGCCGACGTAGTCGTTGGCGTCGCCCACCAGCCGCAACGTGATCCCTCGCGGCAGGAAGGCCCCGAACGACTGGCCGGCCGAACCGGTCAGTGTGATGTCGATGGTGTTGTCGGGCAGCCCCTCCCCACCCCAGCGACGCGTGAGCTCATACCCCAGCATGGTGCCCACCGTCCGGTTGACGTTGCGCACCGGCAGGTCCAGGTGCACCGGTGAGCCATCGGACAGCGCGCCTTCGGCCAGCGCGATGAGGGTGTTGTCCAGCGCCTTGTCCAACCCGTGGTCCTGCTCCCTGATCCGGTGCCGCGGAGCGTCACCGACAGAGGTCTGATTGCCGGCTCCGCCGGCGGCAGGAACGTGCAGGATCGGTGACAGGTCCAGCCCGGCAGATTTCCAGTGATCGATCGCCGGGCGGGTATCCAGCATCTCGGTGCGTCCGATGGCCTCTTCCAGGGTGCGGAAACCCAACGCGGCCAGGTATTCGCGCACTTCCTGGGCGACGAACTCGAAGAAGTTGACGACGTACTCGGCCTTGCCGGTGAACCTCGCCCGCAACGTCGGGTTCTGGGTGGCCACCCCCACTGGGCAGGTGTCCAGATGGCAGACCCGCATCATGATGCAGCCCGAGACCACCAAGGGTGCGGTGGCGAAGCCGTACTCCTCGGCACCCAGCAGGGCGGCGATCACGACGTCGCGGCCGGTCTTGAGCTGGCCGTCGGTCTGTACCACGATCCGGTCCCGCAGCTTGTTGGCGATCAGCGTCTGCTGGGTCTCGGCCAGCCCCAGCTCCCACGGCGTGCCGGCATGTTTGATCGACGACAGCGGCGAGGCCCCGGTGCCGCCGTCGTGCCCGGAAATCAGCACCACGTCGGAGTACGCCTTGGCCACCCCGGCGGCCACCGTGCCGACCCCCACCTCCGACACCAGCTTCACGTGCACCCGGGCCCGCGGATTGGCGTTTTTCAGGTCGTGGATCAGCTGCTTGATGTCCTCGATCGAGTAGATGTCGTGGTGCGGCGGTGGTGAGATCAGCCCCACCCCCGGCGTGGAGTACCGGGTCTTGGCGATCCACGGGTACACCTTGGTGCCGGGCAGCTGGCCACCCTCGCCGGGCTTGGCGCCCTGTGAGATCTTGATCTGCAGGTCGTCAGCGTTGACCAGGTACTCGCTGGTCACCCCGAAGCGCCCGGAGGCCACCTGCTTGATCGCCGATCGGCGCAGGTCGCCGTTCGGGTCGGGGGTGTAGCGGTCGGCGTCCTCGCCGCCCTCCCCGGTGTTGGATTTACCGCCCAGCCGGTTCATCGCGATGGCCAGCACCTCGTGCTGCTCCTTGGAGATGGACCCGTAGGAGATGGCGCCGGTCGCGAACCGCTTCACGATCTTGTCCACCGACTCCACTTCTTCGAGAGGTACCGGCGGCCGAACGCCCTCACGGAAGGTGAACAGCCCGCGCAGGGTCATCAGCCGTTGCGACTGGTCGTCGACCAGCCGGGTGTACTCCTTGAAGATTTCGTACCGACCGGTCCGGGTGGAGTGCTGCAGCTTGAACACCGTGGCGGGGGAGAACACGTGCGCCTCGCCCTCGCGGCGCCACTGGTAGTCCCCGCCGATGGCCAGCTCCCGGTGCGGGGCGTGTACCCCGTCGCGCGGGAAGGCACGGCCATGCCAGCGCGCCACTTCCTCGGCCAGCGTGTCGAATCCGACCCCACCGAGCCGGGACGTGGTGCCGGTGAAGCAGGAGTCGATGACCTCAGGCCCCAGACCGATCGCCTCGAAGATCTGCGCGCCGGTGTAGGAGGCCACCGTGGACACGCCCATCTTGGACATCGTCTTGCGCACACCCTTGCCCAGCGCCTTGATCAGGTTCCGGGTGGCGGTCTTGCCGTCGATGTCGCCCAGCAGGCCCCGCTCGGCGAGGTCCTCCACGGTGGCCATCGCCAGGTACGGGTTGACGGCCGCAGCGCCGTAACCGATCAGCAGCGCGATGTGGTGCACCTCGCGGGCATCCGCCGCTTCGACGATCAGGCCTACCTGGGTGCGGGTCTTCTCGCGCACCAGATGGTGGTGCACCGCGCCGGTGAGCAGTAGTGACGGGATCGACGCATGATCTGCGTCCACGCCTCGACCGGACAGCACGATCAGTCGCGCACCCTCGCGGACCGCCGCGGAGACCTCAGCGCGGATCTCGTCCAGCCGGCCGACCAGCGCCGGACCGCCGCCGTGGACGTCATACAGGCCTTTGACGGTATGGGCTTGGTATTCCGGCCACTCACCGTCATCGTTGACGTGCACGATCTTGGCGAGCTCGTCGTTGTCCAGCACCGGGAACGGCAGCACGATCCGCCGGCAGGAGTCCTCATTGGCTACCAGCAGGTTGGGCTGAGCACCGAGCTGCGCCTGCAGTGAGGTCACCAGCTCCTCCCGGATCGCATCCAGGGGAGGGTTGGTGACCTGAGCGAACAGCTGAGTGAAGTAGTCGAACAGCGGGCGGGGTTGCTCGGAGAACGGGGCCAGCGGGGCGTCGTTGCCCATCGACCCGATGGGTTCGGCGCCGGTCAGCGCCATCGGTCCGAGCAGCACCGCCAGCTCTTCCTGGGTATACCCCAAACTCTGCTGGCGGCGCACCAGCGATGAGTGAGTCGGTATCTCGCGCTCGCGCTCGGGCAGGTCCTCCAGTCGGACCAGGCCGCCGGCGACCCAGTCGGCGTAGGGATGCTCGGCGGCGAGCCGGCCCTTGATGTCGTCGTCACTGACGATCCGGCCGGTCGCGGTGTCGGCGAGGAACATCCGCCCCGGCTCCAGCCGTCCTTTGCGCACCACCGTGGCGGGATCGATCTCCAGCACGCCGACCTCGCTGGCCAGCACGACCAGCCCGTCCTCGGTGACCCAGTAGCGGGCCGGGCGAAGGCCGTTGCGGTCCAGCACGGCGCCGATCACGGTGCCGTCGGTGAACGCGACCAGGGCCGGACCGTCCCACGGCTCCATCAGCGTGGAGTGAAATTCGTAGAATGCTCGGCGCGCCGGATCCATCTCGGTGTGGTTCTCCCACGCCTCCGGGATCATCATCAACACCGCGTGCGGCAGCGGGCGCCCGCCAAGGTGCAACAGCTCGAGCACCTCGTCGAACGATGCCGAGTCGCTGGCGTCGGGGGTGCCGATCGGGTAGATCCGTTCCAGATCGCCGGGAATGAGGTCGCTCGCAAGCTTGCTCTCCCGGGCGTGCATCCAGTTCCGGTTGCCGCGCAAGGTGTTGATCTCACCGTTGTGCGAGATGAAGCGGTACGGGTGAGCCAGCGGCCAGGACGGGAAGGTGTTGGTGGAGAACCGCGAATGCACCAGCGCCAGCGAGCTGGTGACCCGCGCGTCCGACAGGTCGGGATAGAAGCTCACCAGCTGTTCCTCGGTGAGCATTCCCTTGTAGACGATGGTGCGCCCGGACAAACTCGGGAAGTAGACGTCAAGATCGTGCTCGGCGCGCTTGCGCACGCAGTACACCAGCCGCTCCAGCGCTAGCCCGGTCTGGCCGTCCTGTCCGGCGACGAACAGCTGGCGGAACCGGGGCATCACCGATCGGGCGGTGGGCCCCACTCCCTCGGGGTTGACCGGCAGATCGCGCCAGCCCAGCACGCGCATGCCCTCCTGGACCGCGATGGCCTCGATACCCCTCATCACCTCAGCGGCAGAGCCATCACCGGGGCCGTCGCTGGGCAGGAAAGCGGTACCGACGGCATACCGGCCTGCTTCGGGTAACTCGAAGTCGACGACCTGCCGGAACAAGCCGTCGGGTAGCTGGAGTAGAATCCCGGCGCCGTCACCGGTATCGGGCTCACCGCCACGGGCGCCCCGGTGCTCCAGGTTGCGCAGCGCAGTCAAAGCATTGCGCACGATGGCGTGGTCTCGGCGCCCCGCGAGGTCGGCTACGAAGGCGACCCCGCAGGCGTCGTGTTCGTAGCCGGGGTCATAGAGGCCTTGCTGGCGGGGGCCCGACCCTGCTGGCAGGTGGTTAGCGCTCACGAGCACCTCCCGTCGTCTCGATTACTCACTCGATACACGCATCGGGACGACGTGCACCCATCTGCGGTAATCCGCAGGTTACCTCAGCGGGTTACCGAGTCGTTATCACTTGTGACGCGCCGCCGCGGCGTCCCGTAGTTTGGGCCGCGCCGGAGCCCTCCCGGGGTATGAGAAGGCCTTTCCTGGCATCTTGAGCTGCTGGGTTGTCATGATACCCGGCGGGGGTGCAGGTTCGGGGGAGGTGCGCAGCGCGGATTCTCTCAATGAGCGCCCGGAGGTATCCGATATTTCCCCGGAAAGGGTTGAGAGGAAGGAACCTCACGATGGATGCCCAGGCGTTGTGCGCTCGGATCCGGCAGGACCTCACCGACGTCGAGGAACGCATCAAGGACAACTCCTGGCTGGTGGAGCTGGAGGCCGGACGGCTGTCCAGCGGAGCGCTGCGGGCTTTCGCCGGAGAGCAACTCCACATCATCCCCAGTGATCTGAGCAGCTTCGAGATGCTCGCCCAACGGTTCGGCGCTGAGCCGGCCCACGGCTACCTGACCGGCATGGTCGCCGCGGAGCGAGCCGCGCTCGGCGCGCTCGGCGCCTTCGCTGCCGCAGTCGGGCTCGACAGCGCGGCGCAGCAGGATTACGAGCCGTTGCCAGGTTGCCAGGTGTACCCGTCTTACGTGGCGCGTCTGGCCCGCGACGGCACACCGGCGCAGGTCGCCGGTGCCTTGCTGGTGAACCTGGAAGCCTGGGGCAGCTGCTGCGCGCGGATTGCTGCTGCGCTACCCGCCAACTACCAGATCAACGCGGAAGACTGCGCCTTTTTCCTGCACTTCACCGGCCCGGCGACCGAGCTCGAGCAAGCCAGCCTGGCAGTGATCGATGCCGGGCTGGCCCACGGTGGCGACCTGGCGGGCATCGCCCGGGCAGCCCGCCTGCTGCAGGCCTACGAGCTGCTCTTCTGGGACAGTCTGCCACGCTGAGCGACCCGAGGTGCGCAAGCATCCATGAGAGCCCCGGGGACGGGCGAAACGGGGCACAAGCATCGATGAGCCCCCGGGGTGGAGACGGGTCGCCCGTCTGGGTGCACAATCGTGCCCGGTTGGGGTATGCCGGAAGGTATGGGTGATCGAATGGAAGACCGTCGGTTGTTGCTCGTGCACGCACATCCCGATGATGAGTCGATCATGACCGGCGCAACGATGATCAGCTATGCCCGGCAGGGCGCCACCGTCGTGCTGGTGACGTGTACCCGCGGCGAGGCCGGCCAGATCGTCGCGCCCGACCTGGCCGGGTTGCGTGACGCCGACCCCGACGGGCTGGGCCGGCACCGGGAGACCGAGCTGGCCGAGGCGCTTGACGTGCTGGGCACCGCGCGGCATTACTGGCTGGGCGGGCGTCGTCGCTGGCGCGACAGCGGCATCCCGGCCCAGGAGGATCCCAACGCCTTCGCCGCCGCCGATCCCGACGAGGCGGTCCGGGCGATGGTCGAGATTTTGCGCGCCGAACGGCCTCAGGTGGTCATCACCTACGACGCCACCGGTGGGTACGGGCACCCCGACCACATCCAGGCCAACCGGGTGACCATGGCTGCGCTGGATCCGGCCGCCGACCCCGATTACGCTCCGGAGTTGGGCGCACCCTGGCGGGTGGCGAAGGTCTACTGGATGACATTGTCCCGCAGCACGATTCAGGCCGTGGCGAACTCCGGGTTACTTTCCTCGTCGGACGACATCCCGATCCCGTACTCGTCGCCCGACGAGGAGATCACCGCGGTGGTGGACGGGCGCGAGTATCTCAGTGCCAAGGCGGCCGCGATGCGGGCCTACCGCAGCCAGGTGGATGTCCGGAACGGGCTTTTCGCGGCCCTCATCACGTGGCCCGAGTTCGCCGTGGAGTATTACGTGCTGGTCCGCGGGGACCGCGGACCGGGCTCGGGACCGTACAACTGGGAGCACGATCTGTTCGCAGGCGTCGGAGTCGCCGGGTGAACCCGCCGCCGGGTATCCGGGATGCGCTGCGCCGCTTCCGGCGCCGCCGCATCCGGCGCTGGAAAGCTGAGCGGGCCGTGATGGCCGTCACGGTGGTCACCGCCCGCGGCGGCCCGGCGGTACTGCTGACCCGGCGCGCTGACGCCCTGAGCGCACGTGCTGGACAACTCACGTTGCCGGGGCAGTGGGTGGGTCGCTGGGAGTCGGCATCCGCCGCGGCCCGTCAGCAACTCGCCGACCATCTGGGGATCCACCTGGCACCGGAGTCGGTGCTGGGCTTGCTCGACGACTACCCCGATGACTATCCCGGAGCGAGCAGTCGGGTGATCACACCGGTGGTGCTGTGGGCCGGTGACGATGCTGACACCGGGGGTGTCATCGCGGTCCGATTCGCCGAGCTCGACCTCGAGCCGATGTTCGTATCCACTGCCGACGCTGACCGCCCGGTGATCCGGTTACCACTGCACGGCGAGTGGCTGCATGCCCCCGCGGCGGCCCTGCTGCACCAGTTCCGCGAGGTGGTGCTGCACCGGCGGCACACCCGCGTCGCGCACCTCGGCCCGCCATCGGGGCGCGATAGCGTAGTGGGGTGCGGCTGGCGACCTGGAACGTGAATTCGGTGCGGTCACGGTTGCCCCGGTTGCTCCCGTGGCTGGATGCCCGCGCACCGGACGTGGTGTGCCTGCAAGAGACCAAGCTGCCGGCGGACGCCTTCGACGAGCTGGTTGCGCCTGCGCTGACCGAGCGTGGGTACGCCGTGGCCCATCACGGAGACGGCCGGTGGAACGGGGTCGCGATCGCATCCCGGGTCGGCCTGGCCGATGTCATCCCGGGATTGATCGACGAGCCCGCCAATCCCGTTGGACCCAGCCCGAAGGTCGAGGCCCGTGCGGTCAGCGCGACCTGCGCCGGGCTACGGGTCAGCTCGGTGTACGTGCCCAACGGCCGCAGCCCCGATGACCCGCACTACCGCTACAAGCTGGACTGGCTGGCCGCGTTGCGGGCCACCGTCGCCGCCGGTGATCCCGCATCGGCTGTGGTCTGTGGCGACATGAACGTCGCGCCGACCGACGCGGACGTGTACAACCCGGCCGCGTATGCCACCTCCACCCATGTCACACCGCCGGAACGCGACGCGCTACGCGCGCTGGGGCTGCACGACCTGGTGCGGGAACGCTGGCCCGACGAGCGGATCTTCACCTACTGGGACTACCGCGCCGGCATGTTCCACCAGGACCTGGGCATGCGCATCGACCTGGTGCTGGCCGGCGACGACGTGGCTCCCCGGACCTGCGCGGCCTGGGTGGACCGGGCGGCCCGCAAAGGCACCGCGCCCAGCGATCACGCGCCGGTCATCGTCGACCTCGACGACGCCCCCGACGGTGACTGCGGACCGGTGGTGCCGCCACCGTCGGCGGGGCGCCGGAGGAGGTGACGGTCAGCGGGTGAGTTCGGCATGCACCCGGTGCAGCCGGTCGCGCCACCATTGCGCCTTCGCCTGGTCGGTGACCGCGACCCCGCAGCGGGTCCACCCATGATCGTCGAAAGTGAGCGGCAGCCGTGCAGAACTGCACGGCTGCCGCTCACTTTCGACGATCATCAAGTTGTCGGCACGCCCTCGGGTTCCGCGTCGGCAAATACCCGGCTAACGCGGAAGTCCTCGGGCAGCAGGGTGGTGAGTTCTCCCTTACCGACTGATGTGTCGGTCTCCATCAGCCGGCTCGCGTGCCGCAGCCGGGCCCGCTCGATCGCGTTGCGGACGCTGCGAGCGTTGGCGAACCGGGGCTGTTTCATGCGGCGATCCAGGTACTCCCGGAAGGTCTTTTCAGCCTCCGGGCTGAACTGGTAACCCTCGGCGCGGATCATGAGCTGGCCGATCTCGTCCAATTCGTCGAGCGTGTAGTCGGGAAAATCGATGTGGTGGGCGATGCGAGAGCCCATTCCTGGGTTGGACACGAAGAACGAATCCATCCGGTCTTTGTAACCAGCCAGGATCACGACGAGGTCCTCGCGATGGTTTTCCATTACCTGAAGCAGGATCTCGATGGTTTCCTGCCCGTAGTCCCGCTCGTTGTCCTCGCGGTACAGGTAATAGGCCTCATCAATGAACAGGACGCCGCCCATCGCGCGCTTGAGGACTTCCTTGGTCTTGGGCGCGGTGTGGCCGACGTACTGACCGACGAGGTCGTCGCGGGTCGCGGAAACCAGGTGCCCGCGGCGCAGGTAGCCCAGCCGGTACAGCAAGTCCGCCATCCGCATGGCCACAGTGGTCTTACCGGTGCCCGGACTTCCGGTGAAGGACATGTGCAGGCTCGGTCTTGACGTCGACAGGCCGAACTGGGCGCGTGCCCGGTCCACCAGCAACAACGCGGCGATCTCGCGGATCCGATTCTTGACCGGGGCCAGCCCGACTAGATCGGCGTCCAGCCCGCTGAAAATATCATCGATGCCGGTCTCCGCGCGCTCCTTGGCGAGATCGATCTTGGCATCCGGCGGCAGCGACTCTCTGTCTTCATCTTCGGGTGCCCCCGGCCCGGACGAATTACCGCCGGGCCGGGACATCCCGAAATTCATGCGCGACGCGGGTATCTTGCTACCCGGTAAGCGGTCGGGAGGTGTCATTTCTGCCCGTTGTACCGCTCGCCGTGTGGCTGGTCAGCCACGTAGGGGTGCAGCGTGTAGCGGATGGTGCGGTCATGCCATTCCTGGCGCTCCAACCGGAAGCCGGGTTCCTCCGAAGGCCGCTGTACGATGAACTGCAGCACGGTGGTCTGTTTGCCGTAGCTCGCGTCGTAGGCATTGAGCCTGATGTAGTGCTCCGGCTTCGCCTTGCGACACGCGTTGACCTCAGCGAGCACGCCGGCGGCGTCCGGCAGGTCGAACATCGGCAGTCCCCACATCTCCCAGTAGACGTTGCGGGGATGCGGGTCGTCGGTGAACTCCACCGAGCATGGCCACCCGTTGTCCAACGCGTACTGGATCTGTTTCCGGATCTCATCATCGGTTAAAGCGGGAAGATAGGAAAAGGTCCCCTGGGTAATATGCATTGCGGATACTCCAATCAGAACACCCAGTTAGGCGGAAGTCGGCGTCTCAACCACGTCAGGCGTGTCGGTCGACTCGTAGTTGAAGGTGATGTCACCCCAGGTGTCCAGCGCGACTTGCAACTCACGGCTGTGCTTGGCAGCCGCCTTGAGGATGTCGTCACCCTCCTTGCGGTAGTCGCGCCCTTCATTGCGCGCCTTGATCATCGCTTCTAGCGCGACCCGGTTGGCGGTCGCGCCCGCGGCGATGCCCATCGGGTGGCCGATCGTGCCACCGCCGAACTGCAGCACGACATCCTCGCCGAGGTAGTGCAGCAGATCGTGCATCTGGCCGGCGTGGATGCCGCCAGAAGCCACCGGCATGACGCCCGGCATCGATCCCCAGTCCTGGTCGAAGTAGATGCCCAGCTGGGGGTTCTTCTTCACCTTGAGCAGCCGGAGGGTGTCGTAGTAGCCGCGGATCATGTTGGGGTCGCCCTCCAGCTTGCCGACCACGGTGCCGGAGTGAATGTGGTCCACCCCCGCCAGCCGCATCCACTTGGCGAGTACCCGGAAGTTCACCCCATGGTTTTTCTGCCGGGCGTAGGTCGCGTACCCGGCGCGGTGCAGGTGCAGGATCATGCTGTTGGCCCGCGCCCACTTGGCCATCGACTGGATCGCAGTGAAGCCAATGGTCAGGTCGATCATGATGATGATGCTGCCGACCTCCTTGGCGAACTCCGCCCGCTCGTACATGTCCTCCATGGTGGCCGCGGTGACATTGAGGTAATGACCCTTGATCTCGCCGGTGGCCTCCATTGCGCGGTTGACGCCCTCCATGGAGTACAGGTACCGGTCGCGCCAGCGCATGAATGGCTGGGAGTTGATGTTCTCGTCGTCCTTGGTGAAGTCCAGGCCACCGCGTAGCGCCTCGTAGACGACCCGGCCGTAGTTGCGGGCGGACAGGCCCAGCTTGGGCTTGGTGGTCGCGCCGAGCAGCGGCCGGCCGTACTTGTTCAAATGCTCGCGCTCCATGATGATCCCGTGCGCGGGGCCCTGGAAGGTCTTGACGTAATGCAGCGGGATCCGCATGTCCTCCAGGCGCAACGCCTTGAGCGCCTTGAACCCGAAGACGTTGCCGATGATCGACGACGTCATGTTGGCGATCGACCCTTCCTCGAACAGGTCAATCGCGTAGGCGATGTAGGCGATGTACTGGTTGTCCGAGTTCGGGACCTTCTCTACCTTGTAGGCCTTGGCTTGGTAGGTCTCGTAGTTGGTGAGCCGGTCAGTCCACACCACCGTCCAGGTCGCGGTCGAGGACTCGCCGGCGACCGCGGCGGCGGCCTCCTCCGGCGGAACCCCGGGCTGCGGGGTGATCCGGAACGCGCAGATCGTGTCGGTGTCCTTGGGCTGGTAGTCGGGCATCCAGTAGCCCATCTCGGCATACGGGATAACCCCCGCTGACCAGCGATCTGCCTTCTTCGTCTTCTTCGATCCGTTGACTTCGGTGTCGGTCACGCGTGCCTCCTCTTGTCACTACCGAGCTTGGCGGTAAATAATCGACCTGTCTATCAAGTCTTTGGCCATGACTATGTAGGGTTCATTCAGGGATAGCAGGGCTGTGACCACGGAGTCCCGGTTGCGCACCCTGGTCGCGCTGGCCGCCACCGGGTCGGTCCGGAGCGCCGCAAGCCGGCTGACGGTGACCGAGTCGGCGGTGTCGGCGTCGATCGGGGCGCTGGCCCGGGAGCTCGGCGTGCCGCTGGTGGAACCGGTGGGCCGTGGGCTGAGGCTGACCGCGTCCGGCGCCATCTACGCCCGGTACGCGCGGCGGGTGCTGGGGCTGCTGGACGAGGGCGCCGCTGCCGCTGCGGCCGAACTGGATCCCGAACGGGGCCGGCTGCGGCTGGCTGCGGTGACCACCGCGGGAGAGCACCTGCTGCCCGCGCTGCTGGCCGAGTTCCGCCGCCAACATCCGGGGATCGCGCTGGCCCTAGAGGTGGCTCCCAGCGCGCAGGTCTGGGATCTGATCGGCGCCCACGAGGTCGACCTGATCATCGCCGGCGCGCCCCCCTCCGGAGCCGACGCCAACGTGGTCGCCACCAAGCCCAACGAGCTCATCGTCGTCGCGGCGCCGCCGATCGCGGCGGCCTTCGACTGGATGCACACCCCGTGGTTACTGCGCGAACAGGGCTCGGCCACCCGCACCCGGGTCGAGTCGTATCTCAAGGCGCAGCGTGTCGCGCCACCGCGGTTGGTGCTCGGGTCCAACGGCGCGGTGGTGGCCGGCGCGGTGGCCGAACTGGGCTGCGCGCTGATCTCGCGGGACGCCATCGCCGGGGAACTGGCCGATGGTCGGCTGGTTCAACTATCGGTGCCAGGCATGCCGATGCGACGGCCATGGCACGCGGTGGTCGGGTCCTACTCCGGTGCGGCCACGTGGTTGTTCGTCCAGCACCTGCGATCGTCGGGCTGGCGATCACCCGGTGCCCGGGGCGCTGTGTCACCCGTTCCAGCTCCCCACGGTGGCCGCAATGGTGGTGAGCCGCGCCGACCACGGACTAGGGTCAGTGCTGGCGGCGTGGATGGGCCCGCCGCCGTGGAGGGAGGGTTATGAACGAGGAGCTGCACGGAACCGCCCAAACGATGGTGAGCCGGCCGCGCGGCATCCTTGCGGCCGACGAGAGCATCGCCACGATGTCGTCCCGGCTGGAGAAGGCCGGCGTCGAAGTCAGTGCGGAGAACCGGCGGGCCTATCGCGAGATGCTCGTGACCACGCCCGACCTGAATCGGGGGATCAGCGGAGTGATCCTGTCCGACGAGACTTTCAACCAGAAGCTGTCCGACGGGAACACCTTCCCGTTGGCGGTGCACAATTTGGGCATCCTGCCCGGGATCAAGGTCGACACCGGCGCGAAGCCGCTGGCCCTGTCGCCGGGTGAAAAGATCACCGAGGGGCTCGACGGCCTGCGCGAGCGCCTCAAGGACTACGTCTCGCGCGGCGCCCGGTTCGCCAAGTGGCGGGCCGTGATCGTCATCGGTGACGGTTTGCCGACCCGCAACGCGTTACGCGCCAACGCCCATGCGCTGGCCCGGTACGCCGCGCTGTGCCAGGAGGCCTGGTGCGTGCCCATCGTGGAGCCGGAAGTGCTGATGGATGGCGATCACACCATCGAGCGGTGCGCGGAAGTGACGCGCGCCACGCTGGAAACGCTGATGGCGGAGCTGAACGAGGCTGGTGTGGATCTCGCCGGCACCGTACTCAAGCCCAACATGGTCGTGCCGGGCAAGACGTCTGGCCAGCAGGCCAGCCCCGAGGAGGTTGCCGAGCAGACGGTATCCGTACTGCGCGCGGTGCTGCCCGATTCGCTGGCCGGGGTCGCGTTCCTGTCCGGCGGACAGTCGCCGGAGGAAGCCACCGCCAACCTGGCCGCCATGCAGAAACACGACACCCCCTGGCCGCTGACCTTCTCCTTCGGGCGCGCCCTGGTCGATCCGGCACTCAAGGCCTGGCGCGGTGATCCCGATGCGGTCGACGCAGGCCAGCAGGCGCTGTTCAGCCGAGTCGGACCCAACTCATCTGCTCTGGTCAACGCGTAGCCCACACATCCTTCTACCCCGACATGGAGACATATCGGGGTAGAAGGACGGTGAAAAAGCCCGATATGTCTCCATGTCGGGATGTGTTAGCGGAACAGGCCTTCGCGTAAGGCGGTGGCTACTGCTGCGGCGCGGTCGGTTACTTCTAGCTTGCGGTAAATGCCGCGGACGTGGCTCTTGACGGTTTCTTCGCCGACTACCAGTTCTGCGGCGATGGCCCGGTTGGATGAGCCCGCCACCATCAGGGACAGCACCTCGCTCTCCCGTTGGGTGAGGCCAAGTCGTGCGCCGGGCCAGAACTCACCGGCTTGCAGCCGGGCGGCCGAGGCGCCTGCCCGGGCGGCCAGGCCGGCGTCGATGACGATTGCGCCGGCATGTGCACGGAGCAAGTGTTCGACCAACTCAGGGCCATCGATCCGCTTGAGCAGGTAACCGGCGGCGCCGGCCTGCATGGCTTGGAAGAGGTACTGCTCGTCGTCGTAGACGGTCAGCAGGATCACTCGCCGCCCAGGGGAGTCCTGGATGAGGTCGCGGCACAGGTCCAATCCGCTCTGCCCGCCGAGCCGCACGTCGGCCAGCACGATGTCCGGATTCAACCCGGCTACTACGCGGCGCGCGGTCGCCGCATCAGCCGCCTCGCCGACCACGCGGACCCGCCCGACGAAGCGGCTGAGCATCACTTTCAAGCCGGTGCGCACCATTTCATGATCATCGACCAGCACCACACGTAGCGGCTGGCCTTCCATGTGCCGAGTGTAATCAGGCCAGTTGGTGTGGCGGGTGACGCGGTGGGAGGGCGGTTCCCCTTGCCGATCCCTCCAGAAGGGGACGCCGGGGGGGACTGACTTGCCTAGGGTCGAATCCCGGTCTTGGAAGAAATGGGGTGTGTCGTGCCCGACAAGTTGTTGCGAATGGAGCGCGCCGGATCGAGTTCGTCGCGGCCCGTGATGCTGGCGATCGCCGGTGACAGCGCCGCAGGGAAGACCACCCTGACCAAGGGACTGGTGGAGGCGTTAGGCGCCCATCGCATCACCTCCCTGTGCGTCGACGATTACCACCGCTATGACCGGCAGGAACGCAAGGGTTTGCCGTTCACCGCGCTGCATCCGGACTGCAACTACGTGCAGATCATGGAGCAGCACCTGCAGCTGCTGGCCACTGGCCAGCCGGTGCTCAAGCCGGTCTATGACCATGACACCGGCCAGCTCACCAGGCCGGAGTTGATCGAACCAACCGAGTTCGTGATCGTGGAAGGACTGCTGCCGCTGCATACCCGGCTGGCTCAGGCGTGCTTCGACATCACCGTCTACCTCGACCCACCCGAGCACATCCGCCGCGACTGGAAGGTCAAGCGGGACACCACCAAGCGCGGGTACACCCCCGAGCAGGTACTGGCCGAGCTCGACAAGAGGGAGCCCGAGTCGGAGGCGTTCATCCGCCCGCAGCGCTCCGCTGCCGACATCGTGGTCCGGTTCGGTCCCATCGAGCAGCGCCACGACCCGCCGGAGACACCGTTGTCGGCTGAGTTGATCCTGCGCCCGACGATCCGCCATCCCGACCTCGAGCACGTCTTCCGGGAGATCGACCGGCGGGGAATGCACAGAAAGATGGTTCGCGACGAGGTCGGCAGGCCGGTGGATGCGCTGCACATTCATGGCTATGTGCCGCGTGAGGAAAGCCAGCTGCTGGAGAAGGCGATCTGGGCTGAGCTGGACACCGAGACCGAGCTGCCGTCCTCGCTGGGTCACATCGGCGACAGCGCCCGCAGTGAGCCGCTGGCGATCACTCAGCTGCTGTTGCTTTATCACATGCTCGACTCTGTTCGCTGACTCTGTTCGCCGACCCAAGCCAGGCGATGGCTGGACGTCCGTATTGTCGTAAGTTAGCCTTCCCTAACTCGTCGGGCTACTTGCGGAGCGGCTATGGAGCGGCGTCGAGCGATCGCGTGGGCTGGTTCGATATCACTCACTGCCTGCGTTAGCGCGCTGGCGCTGGGTTCGTTCGTCGGCGGATTCGGCTTCGATGCGCCGCAGTCGCCAACGGCGCCGCATTCGCCGCAGGCCGCCCAGCCGCAGGTTCCCGAGCCGCAGGTCCCCGAGCAGCCCGCCGGACCGGAACTGATGCCGGAAGTCCCGCAAGAACGGCCCAGCCCTGACAATGCGCACAAGGCGCTGCAGAGTGATTCCGCGCCCGCTCCGGCACCTACTGTGGTGCCGGCGCCAGTCGCTGTGCCTCACGTCGACAATTACCCGCGGGTACTGGCCGGTCACCAGAAGGCTCCGGCAACCCTTCCGATTCCGCCGCGTGACGCGAGGCCGGCGCGTGATGTCGATAAGCCGGCTAATCCCCCGGGAGCCGGTAAAGCGGCTCCCGACGTTGCACTGCGCGATGCGTGGATGGACGTGCTAAACAAAGACGCCAGGTTCTCCTGGAAACGGGACATTCTTGCGGTCTTTCGCGATTCCAAACGCAGTAGCGCCAGGTCGGCGGGCGCCCGCAACGACGCAGCGGTCTCCGAGCGGTTGACGCGCGCGGGCACCCACGCTGGGACCGCAGACCACCAGGCGGGCGGCCAAACCGACGGTCACGATGACTGATTCGCAGGTCCGACCGGCAGGTGCGGCCCGGATCTGGGTTGGCGGCTTCAGCGTTACCACCATGCTGGCCCTGGTCGCGGTGATGCTGCCGGCGCCGGACGCTGCCGCGCGCGACATGCTCGGTGATGCCGCGTGGTGGTACGTGGCCCGCGCCTCTGGCCTCGTGGCGTCGCTGTTGCTGGGCGTGTCAGTGGTGGGCGGCCTGCTGCTGACCGTACGGCTGACCCAGGGACGCAGCCGGGCCTGGACTCAAGGCTTGCACGAGTTCGTCGGGGCGCTGGCGGTGGTGTTCACCGGTATCCACCTCGTTTCGGTACTAGCCGCCGACCAGCTGCAGGTCGGCCCATGGCAGCTGCTGGTCCCGTTCACCCGGCCGGCCAACCCGGTCGCTCAAGGCCTGGGAGTGCTGGCCTGCTACCTGCTGATCGCGGTCGTGGCGACCTCGTGGGCGCGGGCGTCGATGCCCTGGCGGTGGTGGCGCTGCCTGCACCTGCTGGCCTGGCCGCTGTTCGCGCTTGCCTGTGCACACACCGCGCTGGCCGGCACCGACACCACCAGCCCGATCGTGCACTGGGCCAGTCTGCTGGTGGGCGTCGCGATCCTGTTTCTGGCCGTACTGCGCATGCTCACCCTGGACCTGCTCACCGCGCGACGCGCCGAACCCCCACCGAGCCCGCTGGCGGACCGCGTGCCGCAACAGCGGCAATCGAGCCCGTCGCCTCCGGTCACCGGATCGGACCCGGGGCTGAGCCTGCTGATCGGGCAGACCACCTGGGAGGCGGACAACGTCATGTCGTTGCGCCTGCATTCGCCGGATGGGGCTGCGTTACCGGCCTGGGAGCCAGGTGCGCACATCGAGTTGGCCCTGCCGTCGGGCCGGCGCCGGCAGTATTCGCTGTGCGGCGATCCGGAGGACCGCTACTCGTACCGGATCGCGGTGTTGCAGGTGCCGGCCGGGCGCGGTGGGTCGGTAGAGGTGCACACCGGCACTCGGGCGGGCCAGCTGATCAGCGTACAAGGGCCGCGTAACCATTTTCCCCTCGTGCCCAGTCCGGCATACCTGTTCATCGCCGGGGGAATAGGGATTACCGCCATGCTGGCGATGGCTGCCCGGCTGGTCACCACCGGCAGCGAGTGGAAGCTGGTGTATGTCGGTCGCAGCCGCGCCGGCATGGCGTTCATCGACGAGGTCAGCGCACTGGGGCCCGACCGGGTCGAGGTGGTACCCAGCGAGGAGCGCGGCCGGCCAGATCTGGACAAGATCATCGGCTCGGTCGCCGCCGGCACCGCGGTTTACTGCTGCGGTCCTGACCAGTTGCTGACGGCAGTGCGGGAACGGGTCGCCAACCGGCCCCATCTGACGCTGCACACGGAGCTTTTCGCCGGCGGTGGTCCCACCGGTGGTGCCGCGTTCCACGTCGAGCTGCGCCGCACCGGGCGGATCATCGAGGTGCCCGGTGACCGCAGTGTCCTGCAGGCCGTCCGGGAGGTCCTTCCCGCCGTTGCGGCCGGCTGCGAGCAGGGCATCTGCGGTGCCTGCCGCACCACAGTCCTGGCCGGCGAGCCCGATCACCGGGACGAATTTCTCAGCAGCGCCGAACGCGCCGCCGGTGCGATGCTGATCTGCGTGTCGCGCGCCTTCAGCGAGCGCCTCACCCTCGATCTGTGACCGGGTCAACCCAGCTGATGGCTGGTTGCGCCCTCGCCAGCAGGCGGCCGATCTGGCTCAGCCCGGGCAGGTCGTGCACGTCGGCGGCCAGCGCCGGCACGGTGACCACCGCGACTGCTGGATGCGCCCGGCGGAACCGGGCCAGCAGCCGGCGCTCCCTCCCGGCCAGCGCGACGCGGTCGGCGTGTAGCCGCAGCACGGCCGCGGTCAGCGGCGCGCCACCGGACCGCTGCAGCGTCTCGGCCGCCGTCTCGGCTCGGGCGGCCGGCAGGTCGGCGAGCACCGGATGGGTCCGGTTGAGTACCAGCCCGGCCAGCGGCATCGACTCGGTGGCCAACCGGTCCACGAAGTAGGCCGCCTCGCGAACCGCGTCGGCTTCCGGGGTCGCGATCACCACAAACGCCGTCCCCGGCGCGCGGAGCAGCTCATAGGTGGCGGTGGCACGTTCCCGGAATCCGCCGAACATGGTGTCGAAGGCCTGCACGAACGCCGATGCGTCGGCCAGCAGCTGGCCGCCCAGGATTGTCGAGATAGCCCTGCCGAACAGCCCGAACCCGGCACCCACCAGGCGTCGCACCCCCCGGCCACCGACTCGCGCCGGGGCGGACAGCAGGCGGATCATCCGCCCGTCCAAAAACGACGACAGCCGCTGGGGGGCATCCAGGAAATCCAATGCCGAACGCGACGGCGGGGTGTCCACCACGACGAGATCCCATTGACCGGCCGAGACCAGCTGCCCCAGCTTCTCCATCGCCATGTACTCCTGAGTTCCGGAGAACGATGACGAGATGGCCTGGTAGAACGGATTCGCGATGATCTGGGCGGCCCGCTCGGGGCTGGCGTGCGCCTGCACCATCTCATCGAAGGTGCGTCGCATATCCAGCATCATCGCGTGCAGATCTCCGCCGGCCAGCTCGATTTCCGCGGTGGGTTTGACCTTGCGGGGATTGTTGGCCAGCTCCCGCAGGCCCATCGACTGAGCCAGCCGCCGTGCCGGGTCGATCGTGAGCACCACCACCGACCGGCCTTGTTCTGCGGCTCGCAGCCCAAGTGCTGCAGCCGTCGTCGTCTTGCCCACCCCGCCGGCGCCGCAACACACCACCACCCGGGTGGTGCGGGCGCCCAGCAGCTCGTCGACGTGGAAAGGGGGCGGTGATGTTGTGCTCATGGCTCGTGGGTCACCGCACCCCCTGCTCGCGCAGCACCTCGGCGAGCTCGTAAATCCCCCCGAGATCGACTCCGTCGCCTCCGATCTCCGTGAGATCAGGCAACTCGATCAACGGCATCCCGGCGTCGGCGAGTCTGGCGCGAGCGTGCTGCTCGGCGTCCATCCGCAGCGCATGCTCGACGGTTTCGGCGACCAGGCCGTCGAGTGCCGCGTCGTCCAGGTCCAGACCGGAGGCGAGTAGCCCGGCACGGAGTCGATCGGCGTCTACCCGGCCGTTGCCGCCGTCGGCGGTGGTCGCCGCGAAGTGTTCCGGCAGCCGGGACGGCCGCGCCCGGTTGACCAGCACCGCACCCGGACGCAGGTCGGCCAGATCGAGCTCCGCGACCGTCTCCAGGGTTTCGGCGACCGGCAGGTCCTCCAGCAGAGTGACGACGTGGACTGCGGTGTCGGCCGAATGCAGCAGCCGCACCACCCCCTTGCTCTGGCTGTGGATCGGACCGACCTTTGCCAGATCGGCCATCGCCCTAGTGACGTCGAGGAACTTCACCACCCGCCCGGTGGGCGGCGCGTCGAGCACCACCGCGTCGTAGCTGTGGATGCCGTCGCGGGCTCGCGTCGTCGCCTCTTTCACCTTGCCAGTGATCAGCACGTCGCGCAGTCCGGGCGCCAGCGTGGTGGCGAACTCGATGGCTCCCATCCGGCGCAGCGTCCGGCCCGCGAAGCCCAGGTTGTAGAACATCGCGAAGTACTCCAGCAGCGCCTCCTCGGCATCGACGGCGAGCGCCCGGACTTCACCTGCGCCGGGAGCGACGGCAACGCGCCGTTCCTGGTAGGGCAGCGGTGGAATGTCGAACAGATGGGCGATGCCTTGCCGGCCCTCGACCTCGACCAGCAGCGTTTTCCTGCCTCCGGTGGCCAACGCCACCGCCAGCGCGGCGGCGACCGTTGTCTTGCCGGTCCCGCCCTTGCCGGTGACGACGTGCAGGCGGGCCTGAGCGGGCCACATGGCCGCGAGCCTAATGCCACTCACGAGGTCGTGGCGGCCACGCGATAGCGTCCCCGCCATGACCAAGTGGGAATACGCGACGGTGCCGCTGTTGACCCATGCCACCAAGCAGATCCTCGATCAATGGGGCTCCGACGGCTGGGAGCTGGTCACCGTGACGCCGGGTCCGACTGGGGAGCAGTTGGTGGCATACCTCAAGCGTCCGAAGCAGTGAGCTGGTCGGCCCGGCTCACCGAGCTCGGACTGGTGTTGCCGCCGGTGCCCTCGCCGGCCGGAGCGTACGTGCCCGCAGTGCGCTGCGGCTCGCTCGTGTTCACCGCGGGCCAGCTCCCGCTCGTCGACGGGGCGGTGGCGGCCATCGGCAAGCTCGGCGCCGAGATCGACACTGCTCGGGGTCAGCAGCTGGCCCGAATCTGCGTGCTCAACGCGCTGGCCGCGGTGGATAGCCTGGTCGGTCTCGACGCGATGGTCCGGGTGGTGAAGGTGGTCGGATTCGTCGCGTCGGCATCCGGATTCACCGCGCAGCCCGCCGTGCTCAACGGGGCATCCGAGCTGCTCGGCGACATATTCGGGCAAGCAGGTGCGCATGCCCGATCGGCGGTCGGGGTGGCCGAGCTGCCGATGGGCGCACCGGTCGAACTCGAGCTGACCGTCGAAATCTAACGAACCACGCCCCCGCCCTCCATGTCGGGATGCGATCGTCACCGTCTCGCCGGCTTCGACTCGTCGCATGATCTCGCTTGCATTCTGCCGCAGTTCGCGTAACCCGATGGACTCCATTGCCAGCCATGAGAGCCCAAGTGCTACAGGCGTGCCGTTAACGTGCGCGGCGGACCAGGCGCTGGGGTTCCAGGATAAGAACGCTCTTGCCTTCCAGGCGCAGCCAACCCCGGTGCGCGAAATCGGCGAGCGCCTTGTTCACCGTCTCCCGGGAGGCGCCGACGAGCTGGGCGATCTCCTCTTGGGTCAGGTCGTGGGTCACCCGGAGCATGCCGGCCTCCTGGGTGCCGAAGTCGTGCGCGAGCTGCAGCAGGGCCTTGGCCACCCGCCCCGGCACATCGGTGAAGATCAGGTCAGCGAGCATGTTGTTGGTCCGGCGCAGCCGCCGGGCGATCACCCGAAGCAGCTGCTCGGCGATCTCCGGACGCTTGGCGATCCACTCCCGCAACGCGGTGCGATCCATGGTCACGGCGCTGACCTCGGTCACCGTGGTGGCCGTCGACGTGCGTGGTCCCGGATCGAAGATCGACAACTCGCCGAACATGTCCGAAGGTCCGAACACAGCGAGTAGGTTCTCCCGACCGTCAGGCGACCTGCGCCCGATCTTGACCTTGCCAGACAGCACGATGTATAGGCGGTCGCCTAATTCGCCTTCGGCGAAGATGACGTGCGCGCGTGGAAAGCGGACCGGTTCCAGGGCCACTCTCAAGTCCTGAACTGCCGACGGGTCGACACCCTGAAAGATGCCGGCCCTGGCCAGGGCATCGTTCACCGCGTTCCTCCAGCTGATCGGAGGCGGAACCGGCCCCGCCGTCGAGGAACCTACTACAGTGCCGCCGATCACATAGGGTGGAGTCTAAGGCCGCTGCTCGACGTGCGGTGATCCGACTAACGCACTCCGGCGCAGCCGCCGTCGCCGGAACAGTTCCAGCGCGCCAGTGATGCCGCTGCCGAACAGCGCGCGAACTTCCTCGGGTCGGGCCGCCTGCAGAAACTCATCCACCTCGTTTTCTTGCACGGCGAGGTTCTCCTTGGCGGCGAGGTAGCGCAGCCGGTGCTCCAGCCGCTCCATCGCGAGTGCAAAAAACATGATCAACACTGGGATGGCGGCGACAAACCAGATGGTCATGGTGCGGGGGATCATGCCCTATTACTCGGCCGAGTGCACAACGGGGGGTCGGTGTTCCGGCGTGTGGCTGCTCTCACCCATGCAACCTGGGTGGGCGACGTGGTCCGTAGGCTGAGGGGGTGCCAGCTCGGTCGCGCCGGTCGTTCGCTGCGGAGAGTCATCTCGCGCTGGTCCGCCGAGCCCGGCGAATGGACCGGGTGCTGGCCAGCGCTTACCCGCACGCGCATTGCGAGCTCGATTTCGGCGCACCGCTCCAGCTGGCGGTGGCCACCATCTTGTCCGCGCAATGCACCGACAAGCGGGTCAACGAGACGACTCCGGCGTTGTTCGCCCGCTATCCCAGCGCGGCCGACTACGCGGCGGCGGATCGGGGTGAACTAGAGGAGCTGATCCGGCCCACCGGGTTTTACCGGAACAAGGCCGCGGCGCTGATCGGCCTCGGGGCGGCGCTGGTCGAGCGCTTCGGCGGCGAGGTGCCTGACCGGCTGACCGATCTGGTGAGCCTCCCGGGCATCGGACGCAAGACCGCCAACGTGATCCTGGGCAACGCCTTCGGCCTGCCCGGCATCACAGTGGACACCCACGTCGGGCGGCTGGTGCGCCGGTGGGGATGGACCGACCACGAGGATCCGGTGAAGGTCGAGCAGGCAATCGGGCAGCTCATCCCGAAACGGGACTGGACGATGCTGTCCCACCGGGTGATCTTTCACGGGCGCCGGGTGTGCCACTCCCGTCGCCCGGCCTGCGGGGTGTGTCCGCTGGCCGGCGACTGCCCGTCCTACGGCACCGGACCCACCGAGCCTGAGGTGGCGGCCGCGTTGCTGCGCGGCCCCGAGACGCCGCACCTGCTGGCGATGGCCGGGTTGCCGAGCGATTTGGGTCCCGGTGTGGTCGCCACCACCACCACCACCACCGCTGCCACCGCCACGGAGGCGATCCCGTGAAGCCGGCGTTGCGATGGGCGC
>Ga0134125_10000989_pt1 | contig 36178 bp, 28 predicted proteins | sample KB31751_FD_96464 | JGI IMG/M metagenome (GOLD analysis project Ga0134125, IMG submission 96464) | Terrestrial soil microbial communities with excess Nitrogen fertilizer from Kellogg Biological Station, Michigan, USA - KB3-175-1 | ecosystem: Environmental > Terrestrial > Soil > Unclassified ...
ACCCAGCATACGGTCCTCATCGCCGACAATATACCGCAATCCGATTGCTGGATCGTCCCGAATTCGGGACGATCCAGCAATCGGATTGCGGTATATTGTCGGCGATGAGGACCGTATGCTGGGTGGGGATGGCATCGTGATCGCCGCCGATGACGAGGGTGGGGCATTTTATCCCGTGTAATTGGTCGAGGGTGATATGCGGCTGGTAAAGGTCGAGGTCGATGATCTTCAGCTCATTCTTATTTTCCGGCGTTTTGGGCAGCCGGCCGAGGCGCAGATGCTCCTGTTCGATCAGGTGAAACACGAAGGGATCGAGGCCGGTGGTATCCGGCCAGAGATTGGCGCCGGTAAAGGCCATTTTTTTGACTTTGTCCGGATGGCGGATCGCGAGCAGGAGCGCGTCAATGCCGCCGTCGCTCCAGCCGACGACATAGCAGGCGCCAAGGTGGAGGGAATCGATCAGGGCGTCGAAGTCATCCACGATCATCTCGAAGCTGAGGGAATCGCCGGGATCGGTCGACTTGCCCTGGGCGCGGGTATCGACCGCGATTACGCGATAAAACGTGGAAAAATAGCCGATCTGGTTACTCATGCTGCTGATGCTCCCGCCATTTCCGTGAAAGAGCAGGAGGGGCTCTCCCTGGCCATAGGATTCGTAGTAGAGACGGATGCCGCGGGTATTGCAATAATGCCCGGCAGCGGCGTTGTTGCCGAATTGCTGGGCATTAGTAAATGCGGTAAAAGTCAAAACGATCGACAGTAACGACAGACAGCGCTTCATGGGAGATGCTTATATTGACGTCAATATAAGCATTTTTGCCTACAGCTTGGTCACCGGCGTCGTCTGCAGGACGCTATTTTGCCCGATCACCTGGACGAAATAGGCGCCCGCAGGATAGCCGCTGATATTCATCGAGATTACCTGGCTGCCGCCCGCCGCCGTCAGGGATTGGAGTACCTGGCCGGTCTGGCTGATCAACCTGACGGAGACACCCGTTCCCGCGTCGCCGACCGAAACGTTGAGGGTCGTGGTTGCGGGTACGGGAAATACCGAGATGCCGGTGACGCGGAACAGGTTGACGGCCTTGATAGCCGAGTAGACAGATCCCCCGTCGTTATTATGGCTGATGAGGCGGTAGTAGTTGACCCCGTTTGCCGGGTTGGCATCCACCAGCGAATAGCTGGTTTCAGCGACACTTGCCTGCAACGTGCCGATTGGGCTGAAATTGACCCCATCGGTGCTGCGCTGGACCTCGAAATTGCTGATCTGGGCTTCATCGGAAGCGGACCAGGAGAGTTGGACGGTTTTATTATTCCGGAGTTCGGCATTGAAATCATACAACACGACCGGCAGGACAAACAGGTTGTCGACGGCGGAGAATTGCGTGAAATTGCTGAACGAGGAGGTAGCGAATTGCGTGGCGACGTTGCCGCTTCCTGTTGCGGGCGCCCAGCCCCAGGTTGTGGTGTATTGGGCGATACCGATCGAGGTGCCCGCGGTCGAGAAGATGCTGCCCTGCAGGGGAACGGCCGGCGCATTCCAGTCCAGTGTCAGCGACGCGGTGCCCGAACCGGCGGTCCGGGCCACGTTCCATACCGCATTGAGCATGTGTGCCAGAACGGAAGCGCTGATGGCCGGGCCATTGGATTGGGCGTTGGTGGTCGCGCCCGTAAAAACATATGCAGTATAGGCGTTGCCGGTATTCGTCCCCGGGTTGACCGAGAACGGGAGGTAATAGCTCGAGGTGCCTATCGGGAAAAAGGTCGAAGTACTGGTCGGCAGGCTGCTGATCTTCATATAGCCCGTGGTCGACACGCCGTTGCCCACGATGACATAGCTCGTGGCCGAGCCGCCGGTCACCGCAACGGCGCCATTAGAAATGGTGATGGGGTCGGCCGATGCGTCGAGCAGACCGCTGGTGAAACTCAATTTATTCGCGACGGTTGTAGGCACGGAGAGAATAACGTGCCCGCTCGTGTTGGCGATATTCAAATTGTAAAAGCTTTCGCTGGCCAGCGATGAGGAACTGATCACCTGCGGGACCGAACCGGAAAAAGTCACCGTGTTTGTCGATTCGACAAAGCCGCCTTCGTCGTCAAACGCGAAGGTGCCGTTGTTGCTCATGATGTTCACGACGGGAAACCCGGAGGCGTCAAAGGTCATGTTGGAGTTGACGTGCAGGCTGAGCATATTGATATTCCCGTTCTTGTAGGCGGAGACGTTCTTGGCGACACCCGCTTCGAAGTCAATGTTCGGATAGTTGGTAGCCGGTTCCGGCATAATACCGAAGAAGCTCGCACCAGCCTGCGTGCTGACATAGCCCAGCTGGACGGTACCGCCAGTGACGGAATACAGGCTAGCGGCCACGTTGGCGCCTCCCATATCGAGGTCCTCGATATTCGCGTTGCAGGCGTCCTGCAGGATGATCAGGCCGGCGGACATAAAGGTCTTTCCACCCACATTGTCCGCCAACTGGAAAGTGATCCATTTCGAGTAACCGTTCCGGGCTGTGACGATGGTCCCGCCCGTCATATGGAAGTCGATGTAGTCGGTATTGTTGACGGCGTTGAAACCAGCGCCGATGTTGAGGGTCCCGCTCGAAACATACAATTGAGGCGTACCTCCGTTCACGGTATACCTGAAGTCCTGACCGGAGTTGGTGGATTGCCCGATCTGCACGTTGACGATGCCCCCGTTGATAAAGAGTTCGCCCGATAAAAGGACATTGTTCGTGGTGCCTTTCTTTGCCAGGTTCATGGTACCGGCGTCGGATTCGATCACCACGCCGTACGGTATGGTCAGCGCAGTCGTGGACCCGCTGTTGTAGGCGTCACCCAGCGTTCCTGTGTTATCCATTTTCCAGGTTCCCCTGGTGAAAGTGAAATAGTATTTACCGCTGGAATTGATCCCGGTAATAAAATTGGCGTCCTGGACGTCCAGCGTAGTTGCGGTCGAGCCCATGTTCATGACGACGGTGGCGGCGACGGTGTAGGTTCCGCCGCCCGAAATGACCGAATTGGCCGCGCCGTTGAAAGTAAGGGTTGATCCCCCTTGTGCCAGGAACGAACCGGCATTGGTGAAGTTGCCACCAACACTCAACGACATGTTCGAGTTGATATGGAGCGCGCCCAGCAGCGCCACGTTTACGCTTGCACAGACGTCGCCGACCGCCGTGACCGTTATGGTGATCCCGGCCGGGATGATGACGTTGTCCGTAGCCGTAGGCGCCGCACCCGTCGACCAGTTGGTACCGGTCTCCCAGAGTCCCGAAGCGAGGGCAGTATTGTTACCCGCCACAGCGACCGCCGAGCGGAGCATTATTAAGCAAATTAATACGGTTGCTTGGTAGAGGTGGTTTTTACGCATGGATAAAGTATTACGTAGCCTAGTACAAACGAATAATGGTCCAACTTTATTTCCTGTGATTGTCAATAAGTTATACTAGATAGGACGCGAGAAATTTTCCAATTTTGGCTATGCATTTCCCAAAATTGGAGGTATAGAAGAATACCCCTAAAGTATGGTCATAGGTTTTGCAGCTTCAGCTCATCCACCGCGTGATTGGCGGCGCGGGCGGTGATGGCCATAAAGGTGAGGGATGGGTTCTGGTTACCTGTGGAAGCCATGCAGGCGCCATCGGTGACAAAGACGTTCTTGCAGGCATGGAGCTGGTTCCATTCGTTGAGCATCGATGTTTTTGGGTCGCGGCCCATGCGGCAACCGCCCACCTCATGGATGTCGAGGCCCGGGTTCTGATGATTGTCCGCTCCGGAGATATTCTTGCAGCCGCCTGCTTCCAGCATTTCGGCGCCGCGCGCAAGAAAGTCGGCGCACATGCGGGCGTCGTTATCATCATAGCCAACGGAAGTAACGAGTTGTGGGATCCCCCACTGGTCTTTGTGGTCGGGGCTGAGCCGGACGTGATTCTCGAATTTCGGAATGGTTTCGCCCTGCATTCCCATCGAGACAAACCAACTGCCGGGCGCCGAAAGACCGTCCTTGAAGGCTTTGCCGACGCCGTCCCGGTAATCGCCTTGCTCCCAGCCGGCGCGCCCGGCGCCGAAATAGGCCATATAACCGCGCCGGAAGCCCAGGCCCTCGTCGCGGAACACATTACGGAACGCCGGGATAAAGACTTCCGTCGGCCGCCGGCCGTAGTAGTATTTATCTTCGAAACCTTCAATCCCGGCGTTGATGGAACCCCGGTAATTGTGAAACGCGATATAATGACCGAGGATGCCGTTGTCGTTCCCCAGCCCGTTCGGAAAACGCCGGGATTTGGAATTCAGCAAGATCAGATTGGTATTGAGACAGGCCGCATTGACAAAAATGACCCGTGCGAAATATTCGGTCGATTGGTTGGTGCGGGCGTCGATCACGCGGACCCCGCTTGCCTTGCCCTTCACCTCGTCATAGATGATGGAATGCACGACGCTAAAAGGTTGCAAGGTCAGGTTGCCCGTTTTTTCGGCCCACGGTATCGTCGAGGAGTTGGAGCTGAAGTAGCCGCCGAAGGGACAGCCGCGTTCGCACATGTTGCGGGCCTGGCATTGACCGCGGCCCTGTGCGAGATGGATCGGGTTGGGCTTTGTGAGATGGGCACACCGGCCGATGATCACCGGGCGGTTCGGGAACCGGGCCCGGATCCCTTCGCGGATATGTTCCTCGACGCAGTTGAGTTCCCAGGGCGGCAAAAATTCCCCGTCCGGCAAGTTGGGAAGGCCGTCCATATTTCCACTAATGCCGACAAAACGTTCCACATGGCTATACCACGGCGCCAGGTCCTTGTAACCGATCGGCCATTGAATGCCGGTCCCGTCCCTGGCCGGCCCTTCGAATTCATACTCGCTCCAGCGCTGCGTCTGGCGGGCCCAAAGCAGCGATTTGCCGCCGACCTGGTAGCCGCGGATCCAATCGAAGGGCTTCTCCTGGATGTACGGATGGAATTTATCCGGAACGAAGAAATGCTGAGAAGTTTCGTTATATGCGTAGCATTTGCTGACAACGGGGTTGTCCTTCAGCTTGGCGAGGGGCATGGCGCCGCGATGCGGGAATCCCCAACGCGGCGTGGTAGCGGTCGGATAATCTTTGATGTGCCGGACCTGGCGGCCGCGCTCCAGCACGAGCGTGTTCAGGCCATGATCGCATAATTCCTTGGCCGCCCAGCCTCCGCTGATCCCGGACCCGATGACAATTGCGTCGTAGGTATTCATGTGGTAAAAGGTAAAGAAGTATTAAATTAGGTTAAAGTTTGATTGCCATGAAAAGAATTTCGTTCGTACTCGGGGCGCTATTGATCCTGGGCGGGGCATGGAGTACGCGGCGTGAGGCCGCGGGAGTTGGGTCCGCTGCAGCCGCGGGGATGCTGGACTGGGACAAGATCAAGGTGGAAGGCGGATTGATCTCGGGGGGCGCCGACGCGAAGGGGGATGTCCATTTTTTTAAAGGAGTGCCCTTTGCAGCGCCGCCCGTCGGACCATTGAGGTGGCGCGAGCCGCAGCCGGTCGTGCCATGGAGGGGCATACGCAACTGCGACCAGTACGGGGCCAGCCCGATGCAGGGGAAACCGGCGCCATTCCTGATGTGGACCAGGGAGTACCTGATCGCGCCGGCGCCGATCAGTGAGGACTGTCTCTATTTGAATGTTTGGACGGGCGCGCGGACGACGAAGGAGAAGCGCCCGGTCCTTGTCTGGATCTATGGCGGCGGCTTTACCAGCGGCGGGGGAAATGTACCGATCTATGACGGCACGGCGATGGCGCGGAAGGGCGTGGTGTTCGTTTCGGTGAATTACCGGGTCGGCATCTTCGGTTTCTTTGCGCATCCCGGGCTGACGAAGGAATCGGGGCATGGGGCGTCCGGGAATTACGGGCTGATGGACCAGATCGCGGCTTTGAAATGGGTCAGGCAAAATATCGCGGCTTTTGGCGGCGATCCGGCGAACGTCACCATCGCCGGGCAGTCGGCGGGAAGCATGAGTGTAAATTGCCTCGTGGCCTCCCCGTTGGCAAAGGGACTTTTCAAACGGGCGATCGGCGAAAGCGGCGCGAACTTCAGTCGCGAAAATGCATCGCTCGCGGAGGCGGAGGAAGCGGGTCAAAAATTAATGACGAGCCTCGGCGCGACCGACGTGGAGGCGATGCGGGCGATTCCGGCGGCTGACCTGTCGGGAAAGGGACAAGGTTTGCGCGGTGGCCCCATCATCGACGGATATGTGCTGCCCGAGCCGATCGCCGACATTTTCGAGCAACATAAGGAAAACCGGGTGGCCTTGCTGACCGGCTGGAACGAAGACGAAGGTTTCGTTTTCGGCACACCAAAAAAGGCGGCGGATTACCGGCAGGATGTGGAAAAACAATATGGAGCGGATGCCGTGGCCGTATTGAAATATTATCCGGCCACCAACGATTCGATCGCAGGCATCTCGCAGGTGAAGCTATCGCGGGATATGATCTTCGGCCGCCAGAACTATGCGTGGGCCAGGATCGCGAGCGGGCAGGGGCAACGGGTCTTTGTGTACCGGTTCGTGCGGAAACCGCCGACGGCGCCGGGCGGTCATCTTTGGGGAGCGTTCCACACGGCCGAGGTTCCATATGCGTACGACAATCTGCGCTTCGTGCACCGGCCCTGGCAGCCGGTAGACTATAACCTGTCCGATGCCATGTCATCGTACTGGACGAACTTCGTCAAAACGGGTGACCCCAACGGCGCCGGGCTGCCGCGCTGGGAGCCCTTTGTGCCGCCTTCGGACAGGATCATGGTATTTGGAAAGCAGCCGGCGATGGGCGCAATCCCCGACAAACCGGCTTTGGATTTCTGGTTCAGCAAGGTGGTCAGATGAGCGTCATCCCTCATTCATGCCCGATAGTTTTAATGGTATGTCATTAGGGAAGGACCCGTCAAAGATTTAAATATCCGAATCAATGCTTTTTGTTTCGCCGCGAGTGATACAGCGATGCTACTTTCATTGTGAAACCACAACCCAATGGCCTGGACCAGTAGCACTATTCTGCTCATCGATCCTGATGAAACCGCAGCCCGTGAGTTAGCCGACCTGTTAGAAAACCGCGCTCACCCGCCAAAGGTCATGATGGCGTCCGATGTGCGACGCGCGGAACCGATGTTGAGGACGGTGGTGTTCGATTGGATGTTTATCCGGATAATTGTTTGGGACGATTATCAGCGGCTGCGGCCGTTGTTGCCGATGTCGCCGCGCCGGGTCGTCTTTTTGTCGGGGCGTATGGAAAAGTGCACGGCGCATTTGCCGCTGGCGGTCGATAGCCATTTGCGGCCGCCGTTCCGGCCGGGGCATTTGCTGCGAATTTGGAATAAATGGATGGAGCCGCACTTCGTTCCCCGGCCCCTGGATATATTCTTTGTTAAGAGCCGGGCGCGGTTCGAACCGGTCCGCTACGGGGATCTCCGGCAGGTGGATGTGGAGAACGGGAAGTTGCGGCTGCTAACCCGGTACGCGGATTTCGAGGTGAACGGCAGCTTGCAGGGTTTCCAGAACAGGCTGCCGATATCGCTCGCGATGGTGCGGCGGGGTTGCCTGGTCAATGAGTTCTACCAGTTCGACTCAAGGGCGGCTGCGGCGTCGCTTCATGAGTTCCCGCCACGTCGTTAGAATGATGCCCCGGTCCCGCAGCGCCTTGCGGAATGCGGGATTGAGCATGGCCAACATGTCGCCGCGACGGAGGGGGCCGCTGTCGCTGATATGCGCGAAGTGAGCGCCGGAGTTGCTGCAGTGCATGATCATCATCGTCACGCCGGGTTGCAGCGTCGCCAGCGTCTCTATATATTTCGCGGTGCGCCAATTATCCAATCTTTTGTCCGAGGCCGGTGTCGGGTCGGTGGTCGCAAGACTATCCGGCACCTTCCAATCGTAACTGAAATTGTGAAGATCGTCCAGCACCGGGAGACCGGCATCCCAGCAGCTTTTCCCCAATTGCTGCATTTGACGGATGACGGCGTCGGGAAATTTAGTCTCTTCCTGGATAAGTTTATCCGTTCCGCCGGGCAACATGACCGGAATATGGTTGGCGACGCCGAGCTGAATGTATTGCTTCAGAAATGCGGGAGTCGCATACACCGTGCCCATGTGAGTGTCAAGGTGCGTGGGTTCGAAACCCATGCGGCGGGCGCGCCGGAGTTGTTCGCCGATCTCGGTCGCGACCTCTTCGGGCCTGGCATGAGCGACCACCTGTGGCACCGAGGGCCAAAGATTCCCCGTGCTGTCCACAAGACCGGGCACCAGGTTCCCGCCGCTGACAGGCCCCCAGCGATACGCATCCCATTCAGAGGTCAGGGTGAGGTGGAGACCTGCGTCGATAGCGGGATGGTTCCTGAGCCATCCGACAAACTCCGGTACCCACGGACAGGGCATCATGACGCTGACCGATGTTGCCGCGCCGCGGGTGAGGGCCGCGATGGCGCCCTCGTTGGATTCAAGGCTCATACCCGCGTCGTCGACGTGGATGAGAAGGACTACGGCACCCCTGGGATATCCCAGGCGTTCGGCGTAGGTGGAGTCGGTGGCGGGGCGGATCGCGACGATGGACGATTCGAGAGCGGGGCCGGGGACGGTGATCCGCGCGACGGGCCGGTGGATGGACAGGAGAAACGGGAGGAAGAGCAGGCTGAGCCTGGTCAGGCGGTTGTTTGGCATAGCAGCGGTTTGGCAGATGAAATATAGGGCAAAAATCTGTAACTTGTTGCAATCGGTTGTGGCCGGGGTCAACCACGGGGCTTGGCCGGCCGTACGATATGAAGGGCCGATCATGAACTTCGGACTGACCATACTGATTGCTGCAATTGTCTTGCTTCCCGGTCCGGCGGGAGGGCAGATCATCACCACCATCGCGGGAAATCACACGGAAGGGTTCAGCGGCGCCGGCGGCCCGGCGACCAGGGCCGAGATTGGTTTTTTATACGGGGTCGCGGTGGACAAAGCCGGCAATATCTACACGGCCGACCAGGCCAACAACGTGATCTGGAAGGTCGGCGCGGACGGCACGATCAGTCTGTATGCGGGAACGGGTATCCAGGGATACAGCGGTGACGGAGGAGCGGCCGCGAAGGCGCTGCTGTACGCGCCGGCCTGGGTTGGGTTGGATCCCGGCGGTAATCTTTATTTCACGGATCAGCAAGGCATTTATATCCGGAAGGTCAGCGCGCTCGGGATCATTACCACCGTGGCGGGCAATCCCGCGCAACACTTTTCCGGAGGAGACGGGGGACCGTTCGGTGCGGCGACGTTCAATACCATCCGGGGGATCGTGCCGGATGCGTTTGGCAATATCTATATCAGCGACAACAACACGATCCGAAAAGTGGATGCAAGCGGTACCATCACAACGATCGCGGGGACCGGAACAAGCGGCTACAGCGGGGATGGCGGTCCTGCGATCCTCGCGCAACTGAACGAGCCTTACGGGGTCGCCGTCGATAAAAAGGGCGATATCTATATTCCGGACGCCAACAACAATATCGTCCGGATGATCGATCCGTCCGGCATCATCAATACCATCGCCGGCACCAGTCAGTTTGCGGGATATAGCGGCGACGGAGGTCCCGCGGTAGCAGCAAAATTCGATTTCCCCTGGGCGATCGCGGTAGACAACAATGGCAACCTGTATGTCGATGACGAAGGCAACTGGGAGATCAGGAAGATCGACCCATCCGGGACGATCACTGCGTATGGAGGGAGCCACCTCGTCGGATACAGCGGGGATGGCGGACCGGCCACGGAAGCGGAGATATCGTACCCCACAGCCCTCGCCTGCGATCAAAGCGGTAATTTGTACCTGACGGACATTTACAATTATGTCCTGCGGGTCATCAGGCCTTGTGTAGCGGTAGCGGGCACGAGCAATCCCGCGGTGAGCATCGCCACTCCCACCACGACGGTCTGTTCCGGCACGCCGATCCTATTCACAGCCGCCGCCACAGACGGGGGGGCCTCACCATCCTACCAGTGGGAGGTCAACGGTGTACCGGCAGGACCGGACAGCGTGCTTTTCCCCGCCGACTCGCTGGCTGACGGCGATGTCGTGAGCTGTGTGATGACGGCTGCAGGCAGCTGCCGCGCGCCGGTTGCATCCAATCCCATTTCCATGACGGTAAACCCATCGCCGTCGGTGCATGTCCGGACGGATACGGCCATAGCGTTTGGCCAGTCGCTGGTGCTGAGCGCGGTCACAACCGGTCCGGTTGCCGGTTATGCATGGGCCCCCTCCACCGGACTCAATAGCGCAACGGCGGAGGACCCGGTAGCGACACCCGAAGTGACGACGCAGTACAGGTTGACGGTGGATGCAGGCAACGGCTGCTCCGCCTGGGATACCGTGACTGTGGCCGTATACCGGAAATTTCAATTGCCCAATGCCTTCACGCCCAACTCGGATGGCAGGAACGACGTTTTTCGGTTACCCCCGGGCGTTGGAGTCCGGCTGATCAGCCTTATCGTGTACAACAGGATGGGCGAACAGGTTTTCAGGACATCGCAGGCGGACGAGGGTTGGGATGGGACGGCCGGCGGTCTGAAACAGCCGGCGGGGACGTACATCTGGGTGATCGCCTATGAGGATCCGCTGACCGGAAAAAGAATACACTTGAAAGGAACGGTGCTGTTGGTTCGATAGGTTGCCGGCAGTCGCGAAGGCGGCGGGGAGGCAGTCGCGAAGGCGGCGCGGAGGCAGGTTTGGGAGAGCGGGGAGGTGGTAGCCGGGGGGGGCGGGGAGGAGGGTGGGAGGAGGGTGGGAGGAGGTTCACCGTAGGGCGGCACGGGCTTGGGTATTAAATTATAAGTTAATGTATGCCCGCGACCGAACGTGGTGCAATCTTTGAACTATCTTTGAAGAAGCGCATTATACACACTATATAAGGCTGTTGGTCGTTAAAATTGGAATTCGGAAGTCTATGCTGAAAAAAAGAAGTTGGCCGCTGGTCCTGTTGGTTCTGGTCATTGGGTTTGCCGCGCCTGCCCGCAGCTCCGCCCTGCCCGTACGCCCCCTCCCGCAACGTCATTTGCCGCGGCCCCACCCGTTGGCGTCGAAATATGAGAAAATTCTCCACGACGTAGGAGAAATGCTGGCGGAGATCCACTACAGTCCCCGGCCGATCGACGATAGTTTCTCCAGCGAGGTCTTTACCAAATACCTGAATGGCATCGACCCGGAGAAAAAGATCCTGATGGCGTCGGATATCAACTCGTTACGCCGGTTTCAGTACACCATCGACGATGAAATTCTCGGGAAGGCGCCGGTTCAGTTTGCCACTGCGGTCAACGAAGTCTACCGCAGACGGCTCGGGGAGTCGGAGGCGCTCATGAAGGATATCCTGGCGCACCCCTTCGATTTCAGCAAGGATGAGTATGTCGATCTCAACGATGACCGGCTCGCGTTTCCGAAAACCGATGCGGAGCGGAAGGAAGGACTGCGGAAGAGGTTGAAGTTCCTGACGCTCGAAAAATACAGCGAATTGCAGGACCTTGCCGCGGCCAAAAAAGACTCCGCTACGGCTCATGCGAGCGTCGAACAACTGGAGCAGATGGCGCGGCAGAAAGCGCTCCGGAGCATGACCCTCTACTATGCGCGGCTCAAAGTCAAAGCCAATGACAACGACCGCTTTAACGAATTCGTGGAGACGATTGCCCAATGTATGGACCCCCATACGGACTATTTTCCCCCGGTTGAGAAGCGGTCCTTCGATGAAGATATGAGCGGCCGCTTCTTCGGCATCGGCGCTTCGCTGAAGGATGACGACGGCACCATCAAGATCGCCACCCTGCTGACAGGCAGCCCCGCCTGGAAATCCGGGCAGGTCAATGTCGGCGATGCCATCCTCAAGGTGGGGCAGGGTAGCCAGGAGCCGGTGGACCTGACGGGCTTTACGATCCCCGACGCGGTGAAGATCATTCGCGGGACGAAGGGAACAGAGGTGAAACTTACGCTTAAGAAGACCGACGGCGCAATAAAGGTCGTTTCTCTGATCCGTGATGAGATCGTTCAGGATGAGAAATTCGCGCGGAGCGTCATCATCAATTCCGGCAAAGGCAGGATCGGGTATATATACCTGCCGGAGTTCTATGCCGATTTTGAGAACAGCAACGGAAACCGTTGCTATATCGATGTCGCGAAGGAGCTTGTCAAATTGAAGGAAGAAAATGTCGACGGCATCATCATCGACCTCCGGAATAATCCCGGCGGCTCGCTCGGCGACGTAGTTGAAATGGTGGGGCTATTTATCAACCAGGGACCGGTCGTGCAGGTCAAGAACCGCTCGGGCAGGACGATGATCCTCGACGACCATTCGCGCGCGCCGCTGTACAGCGGACCCCTGACCGTTATGGTCAATGAATTCAGCGCCTCCGCCTCCGAGATTTTTGCTGCTGCCATCCAGGATTATAAGAGAGGTATCATCATTGGGAGCACTTCCACTTTTGGCAAAGGGACCGTCCAGCGGCCCTATCCACTGGATGCGTCCTCGATGAATGTGGACAGCGGATTGGGCACGATCAAACTGACGATGGAGAAGTTCTATCGCATCAGCGGCGGCTCGACACAGCTGAAAGGCGTCGCATCTGATATCGTGCTGCCGGATATGTACGAGCATTCCAAGTACCGGGAAAAGGATCAGCCCGACGCTTTGCCATACGACGTTATCGCTCGCGCCAACTATTCCCTCTATAAAGCGGGTTACAATATGGCCAATATTGAGAATGTCAGCAACGCACGGGTGAGGGACGATGAGACCTTCACCCGGATCGGCAAGGATGCGGACTGGCTCGACAAAGAATCAGACAAGCCATATCCGCTGAATATCGACAAATATCGGAAGCGGCAGTTGGAGGTCAAGGACACCGTCTCGCAGCTCGAGAAGCTGAGCAAGCTTCCCCAGCCGATGCGGGTTGCGTTCATGGCGGCAGACAGCAGCAGGTATCTCGGCGACAAGGACAAGGCCGACCGCTACAAAGCCTGGTTGCGGGCGCTGTCCAACGACATCTACGTGAATGAAACGGTGAATGTCGTCGGCGATATGATCAATCAGAAGAATCTGGCGTATTACAAATAGGTCGGGGGGGAAGGGGTCGCCTGGCGCGATCCTCAAGCGCGTCGCGGAGGTTTCCGCCGGGCCGCGATCTCACGTGCGTTGAAAGGGCTTCCGGCCGGGCCGCGATCTCACGTGCGTTGAAAGGGCCTCAGGCCGGGCCGCGATCCTCATTCCACGCGCAAACTTTTAACCGGGTTGGCTGTGCCGGCCCTGACCGCCTGGAAACTCACCGTGAGCAGGGCAACCGCTGCCATCAACAAACCCGCCAGCGCAAACATCCAAGCACTCAGTGTAATGCGGCCATTGGGATAGTTGTCCAGCCATCTGGCCGCCGCGTACCATGCGGCCGGAAATGCGATCAGGATCGCAATGCCGACCAGCTTCAGGAAGTCCGCAGACAGCATGCCCGCCACTGAAACGACCGAAGCCCCCAGCACTTTCCGGATGCCGATCTCCTTCGTCCTCCGCCCGGCGGCCATGACGGACAAACCGAACAATCCGATACAGGAAATGCCGATGGTCAGCAAAGCGCCGAACAGCATGATCTGCTTCCATTTTTCCTCGGCTGCATAGTTCGCATAATTCTGTTGGTCTTTGAACGCGTAGGAATAAGGGCTCATCGGGAACATCGCCCGGAAGGTGTTTTCAATGTGGCGCAAGGCTGCGGCGGACGGCCCTGACCGCAGCTTGATATAGACCATACCGAAAACATTCGCCGGGCGCATGCAGAAGACCTGAGGATCGATCTTCTTTTCGAGGCTTTCAAAATGGTAGTCCTTCACCACCCCGATCACCGTATACTTGGCCGAGTCGCCGAGATCCACCTGCCGGCCGATCGGCCGGGCCCAGCCGGCTGCTTTGGCAAAAGCTTCATTCACGATCACCGACCTGTCGGAATCCGAGGGGAACCGCCCGGAGAAGTTTCTGCCCGCAACAAAAGGTATCTTCAACATCGGTAGAAAAGCTTCATCGACGGTCTCGATCTCGCAGGTGACCGACGAATCGGCCCCGGTCTTTACCGGGTTGCGTCCGCCGCCATCATTTTTCGCCGCCACGCCGAAAATATGCGGATCTTTCATCAGTTGCTCCCCGAATACCTTCGCCTCCTGCCTTGTCAGGTTCGCCTTGTTCACCAGCACCAGTCTGCTGTCGTCATAACCCAGTTTCTCCGTCGTCAGATAATGGAACTGCGAAAAGATCACCACCGTGCCGACGATGAGAAAGCCGGAGAGGCCGAACTGCAGCACGACTAATGTTTTTTGCAGATAATTCCTGCCGTTGAAATTCCATCGGCCATAGAGGACCTGCACCGGCCGGAATCCCGAAAGGACCAGCGCCGGGTAGAACCCCGCCAGCAGGCCCGTCAGCAGGAAAATGCCGGCATATGCCGCGATCAGCCTCCCGTCCAGCAGATAGGAAAAAGCCAGCGCTTTATTCGAGAGCTGATTAAAAACCGGTAATACGATCTGCACCAGCAGCACCGCCGCACCGAACGCGAGCAGGCATAGCAACATCGCCTCACCCAGGAACTGCCCGATCAGTTGTTTCCTGTCGCCGCCGAGCACCTTCCGTACGCCAATCTCGCGCGCACGCTTCAGCGACCGCGCGACCGTCAGGTTGACAAAATTGATACACGCGATCAATAATATAAAGACCGCAATGCCTGTAAGCATGTAACCGTATAAGGGCTTGCTGGAATTCGCCAGCTCGAACTGCTGGACCGAATCGTCCAAATGCATGGCGGTGAGGGGCTGCAGGGCGTAGAATGTCAGATCTTTCCTATTGTACTGCTTCTCCTCCTGCCGTATCACGGCCGCGGCATCCATGCGATATGCCTCCGTCATTCCGGCCTCCACCGCCCGCTTATCCGCATTCGGCGTCAACTCGACGTAAGTCGAAAGAAAAAAGCTTTGCCATACGTAGGGCTGGCTTTCCACATCCCCGGGCACCTCCATGGGTAGCACCATGTCGAATTGGATGGAGGAATTTTGCGGACACCGGCGCGCCACAGCCGTCACGGCATAGGGCTCGAATTTGTCGTCGGTCTTCAGATAAAGCACCTTGCCCACGGCCTCCGACGTGCCGAATTGCCGTTTCGCCAGGTCCTCCGATATCACCGCCGAATGGGGAGAAGTCAACGCCGTCGCCGCACTTCCATGCAACAACGGGAAGCTGAAGACGGAGAAGAAATTGGCGTCGGCATACAGGAACGGCTGGGTCTGCACGCCGCCGGCCGTCCGGATATCCGCCGCGCCATGCTGCACCCGGACGAAGGTCCTGATGCCGGGCACCTGCGCCGCGAATTTGGGGCCCTGCAGAAAGCCCGTAATGGACCATTCCTGCATGCCTGCCGTCCGCGGATCCCTGGACCCGATGACGACACGGAAAATATTGTCCGAATGCTTATGAAACCTGTCGTAACTCACTTCGTCCTTTACATAGAGGACGATCAGCATCACACAGGTGAGCCCGAGGGCCAGCCCGGAAATGTTGATCAAGGAATAGACGCGGTTGCGAAGGAGGTTGCGCCAGGCTGTCAGCAGATAGTTGCGGGCCATAGATAGACTTTATGTACGGTGTGTCGGCGAAAATGATGCCGGAGGTAAAAGTAACTGCAAATCAGGTACATATGGATGGATATGGGGACGAATTGTTCGGTTCCGATACAGCTGCTGTATCAACTTTTCCGGAAGACCAGGGACCGGATGAACCGCTGGTAATGGAACGAAGTCGATTGGAGCGTGTAGCCTTCGGCTAAGAAAATGGGCTCCAGGTCCGGCAGCCGCTTTGCTTCGACGCCGCAGATGATCCGCGCCGAGGTGTACATGATCCAGAGGAGGACCGCCTGCCAGAGTTTGCCCCGGTGCCGCGGGTAATAGAAGTCCGCCTCCAGCCAGTACCCGCCGAACTTTAAACAGGGCGTGAGGTGACGAACGATCCGCAGCGAGTGGTCCTGTGAAAAATTGTCGAAAAAGAACCCGGTCAGGATGCAATCGAAAACTGGGCCGCCGGTCAAGTCCTTCGGGCCGCCGGTCAATTCCTTCGGGCTCTCCGGCCAATCCTTTGTGCTACCCGGCCAATCTTCCACAGGGCCCGTAAAAAACTCCACTTTGTTCCCGCCCCAATCTCTCTTCTTCGACCGCTCCATCATCTTCTGGCTGCTCTCGACATAAACGATCGTCAACCCCTCCGGGTAGATACCGGCGATCTTTTCCAGGATCCAGCCCGTGCCGCCGCCCACGATCAGCAACCTGTCCCCCGCGCGGACGTGATCCAGCAGTTCGACCTGCGCGTTTACCTCCGATTGACCATAAAACAAGTGGTGAATGCGATCGTAGACGGCCGCTATCGGATCGTAATTGTTTGCCACGGGCCGAAAGTACTGAGTTTTCTGTAATTTGGAGTATGCTGAGCCCGAACCGGCGCTTGTTCACCCTCATCCTTGCCCAGCTCCTGCTGTGCTGGCTGGAGACCTACCTCATCTCCCGGATATCCCTATTCGGAAAGATCGGGATCGCGACGGTCCACAAGGAATACGCGCTGCTTCGCTCTTTCTGGAAGACCTGCCTGCTGCTGTCGGTTCTGCAGCTTGCCGTCATTCTCGTCCTTTATTATGTGGGAAAGAGGTCCGCCAGGAGGATGACGAACCTCGTCAGTACGGTGCTGCTCGTCGCAGGCTTGCTGGGCCTGGTCCTCACCTTTTCGGATTTCATGAATACGTATAGCCACCGGCTGCTCAAGGAGCGGTTCCATTTGGGGTTCTATATCTTTTGGCTGGCGTGGATAGCGACCTGCTGCTTCTTCCTGTTTTCGGCGCGGCATCCAAAGCCGGCAGTTGATTCCTATATGGTTTCGGCAGAAGAAGAGTCTTTACCGCCCGGTCCAGTCTGAGCAGTCGCGCCAATTTGTAAAGTGTCACCATCGGCCGCATCCACCGCCCGGACGGTAAGCCCAGCAGTTCCTTCACGCGTGGCGGCACCAGCAGCGCCTGTCCCCCCAACAGGATCTTATAACGCAGTCCGCCAAGCGCGATCCGGTAACGGTGATACAGGTCCTTCGTCAGATCACCGTTCTCGAGGTTCCGTTCGAGATATGTTGCGCGCATTTGTTCCCAGGCGGAAAAGTCCGGCGGCAGGCCTTTGAGATGCATGCTGGTCCCAAGGCGGAGAAATACGGCGTAGATGTCGGCCTTTTCCCGCGCCGTCAGCCGGCGTTCCAGCAATTCATAAGACCTGATCGTATAGTCGATCAGCATGAACAATACGTCGAGGTATGCGCTGTCGGGGATCTTCCTGCCGCGCTGCCGTTCCACACCGCCATGTATCTTGTTGATCTGGTCGATCGCGGCAAGAGCCTCTTCCCGGGGCCAGAAGACAATGGCCTGCGCATATTTGACCGTCGAGAATAAGCGGCCGATCGGATCGGCCGGCAGTTTCCCCGTGTAGTATAGCCAATCGACCGATTTATTGAGGGCGAATTCCGCTGCCGACCCCGCGAAAACGAGCAACACCGTGTCGCTCGATCCCCAGATCGTCCGAACGATCGAACCCGGCTCGACGAACCAGATTTCCGGCTTAATAGAATGTTTTTCCACGGACTGTGTTTTAGAAAGTACTTTGAATTGCAAAGTAATGAAAAGTTACGTCTTGCCCAAGTAAAATCGTTATATTTAAGTATGTATCACTTCCACTTTTTCCATTTTTGGCCGTTAGGTCCCTTGGGGTGGATTCTTGGGGCGTTTTGTCTCATCCCGTATTTTCTGCCGACGATTGTGGCCATGATGCGCAATCATCCCAGCGCGGGCGGTATTTTCCTGGTCAACTTCTTTTTCGGTTGGACGGTGTTGGGCTGGATCCTCTGCCTGGTCTGGGCTGTGTCCGGTACCAGCCGCACGACGATCTATAATTCCTACCCCCCTTACAACCCGGGGGCGGATTCCCAGGACCGCGTCATCGCGCAGCTTCGCCAATTGCAGCAGTTGCGGGATGAGGGAGCGTTGACGGAAGAAGAGTTTAATCGCCAAAAGGCTTCCATTTTACGGTAGGGGCGCGGGACGCGGGGCATCAGATCAGCCCCTTGCCTGTGATCCGCAGGGCACAGGCATACTCGCAAGGTTTGTGCCCGGGCAGTTGTACGGAAAGCCCGTTCCCGTCCTGGCGGAAGCTGAGTTGACCGCCGCCGAGCAGTTCCACTTTTGCGATGCCGGCGCCGGACAACGCCCGGATATTGACCGCCTCGCCCGGGGCGGGCCACCCCATAAAGAACGCATACAGCGTATCTCCTTTCGTAGTAAAGCGGATATCTCCGGCGGTCATGTCCTGTCGTTTCGCCTCGTTGAAGGAACTTCCGCGATCTGATTTTTTTTCAGCGGAGGGCCCCTCCCCGAATTGGCGCCAGGGCCTGGTGGCGTAGATCGCCTCGCCGTTCACCGTCATCCAGCCGGTGATACCCTCCAGCACAGCGAGTTCATCGGCATCAGGCATGCCGCTGGCGGGCAACGGGATGTTCAGCATCAGGTTGCCGTTCTTGCTGACGATGTCCACCAGCATGTCGACAACGGTCTTTGGGGTTTTGTAGTGGCCGACCATTTCGCGGCTGTAATGCCAGTCGCCGATACAGGTATCGGTTTGCCAGGGCAAGGGCCAGATGTCACTGACCACGCCCCGCTCCACATCGAAGACGCAAATGGCCTTCCCCTTTGCCGAGTCGGCGGCCCGCTTGCTGGTGTAGACCGCCTGTGTCTTGCCGCCATTTTTCGCCGCGTTCTGGTTGTAGAGATGAGCCAGGAGGTTCTGACCGTATTCTTCGAACGGGAGGTGGCCGTCGCAATAAAGGAGGTCGGGTTCGTATTGATCGACCAGGTCCCGGATGCGATCGTACCAATGCCGTTTCCAGGTTTCCGGAATTCCGTCCTCGTTCCACTCGAGGTCGCCGTCCAGCACTTCCTCGCAGCGCCCATAGTAATCAAAGTTCTTTGGATCCGCACCGTCGTAGGGGATACCCGCCATGGCGCCCTTTGCATCGCTACCCTTACTGCTGGAGAACCATTTATAAGAGATCCAGAGGTGGTCGCTGATCGCGAACCGCAGCCCATGCCGCTGTGCCGCCTGTTTCCACATGCCCACGATATCCTTTTTCGGGCCCATGTTGACCGCGTTCCATGGATTGTGCCTGGAATTCCACAGATCAAAATTGTCGTGATGTACGCCCATCGTCATAAAGTATTTCGCGCCGGCCTTTTTGTAGAGGCCCATCAGGTGGTCCGGATCGAATTTCTCCGCCTTCCATGCCGGGATCGTGTCCTTGAAGCCAAATTTGGACGGGTGACCGTAAGTTTTGAGGTGGTACTCATACTGGGCGCCGCCTTCGAGATACATATTCCGCGCATACCAGTCGCCATCCCCAACGGCCGACTGCGGTCCCCAATGCGCCCAGATGCCGAATTTGGCATCGCGGAACCAGGCCGGGATTTCATACGTTCTTAAAGAAGCGCGGGTCGGTTGGAACGGGCCTTCGGCAATGGCGGGAAGGACGGAGGCGGGCTCGCCGGCGGCCAGGCGGGATCTCTGTCGCGTCAGGCCGGCTAATTCAATGGGATGCAGGCCTATAGCGGCGCCGCCTACAAGCCCCGATTTTATCAGGTTTCTTCTGGAAATAGACATAGCCGAATGTACTAATTTTATCACAAAACCGCCCGCTTGGCCAGATTGCGTTGCCTGCTGATTTGTCTTTGCCTGCCGTGGATGCGGTTGTGGGCGCAGGATACCTGCCACCGGGTCCCGCTGACGCCGATCTTCATTTTGAACAACCCCACCCTGTTGCCGGGGCCGGGATGCAGTTCCACTTTTCGGGGCGTCCCATACTGGTATCCTGCTTCGACCGAAATGCTGACGTTTTTTCTGAGCCCCTGCACCAACTATCTCGTGAACGATACGAGTTATATTGCCGGCACCAAACAGTCGCCCGTGGTCGGGATCCTGCCTATCGTCCCGCAGCCCGTTCCGGATGGTAAGGGCGTCATCGCGGTCGGAGACTATGGGTTTGCGCCCGGTAGCATTCACGTCAACCCGACTTATAAATCCTTCGCGAGCACCTGTCTGACGCAGATCCTTCAAAAAGATTCTCTGTACCGGTTCGACTTTTACGCGGGATTCGGCGAGCAGGGGAATCAGTATATCCAGTTGAGCAACGACTATTTGGGTCCGCAGTTCTCGACCACGCGGGAGACGTTTGGATTGTTCGGGATGGCCGACTGCTCGGGCGTTGACAATCCGGTCGGTTTTTACGGCTGTGTCGGGCGGATCGGTTGGATCCCGCTGGGAGAGGTCACGGTGACGGGGGTGCGGGGGCACTGGACAAAGGCTTCGATGTTCTTTACGCCGCCCATAGACGTCGCGGCCATCTCCATCGGGCCGAGCTGCGATACCAATTTTTCAAACCTGCCTTTCTTCAGCACCGCCAACGGTAAAACATACAGCAGCAACCGCTATGCGTTCTTCCTGGACAGTCTGCAGTTCTATGCGGCGGTGGCGCCGCCGCCCCTCGTCAATCTTGTTTCCGGCGATTCCTGCGCCGCCGATGTCGTACTGGGGTTTCAGCCGGCCGTTTATTATGCCCGGTCCTCCTTGCAATGGTTCCAGGGCGACAGCCTGCTAGGCGGCGAGACGGGCGATCAGATCACGATCCCGCACGGGGCCAGCGGCGCCGATACCTTCCGGTGCCGGGTGCAGAACGATTCGCTTTGCCTGGTCTCGAATCCCATTGTGGTCGATTGGGTGCCTGTTCCCGGCCCCGCGGCGTTGGGTTCTCCCGACACGACGGTCTGCCAGTCGGACACGCTGGTGCTGCGGGACGCGGCGGACAGCAATCTGAGTTTCCGCTATCAGTGGCAGGATGGGTCGACGCTGCCTTTCCTGACCGTTACGCAGCCGGGCACCTATAGCGTGAGCATCACGGATGCCTGTGGCACCACGACTGCGCAAAAAGTGGTGCGCTTCGCGGTCTGCGACTATGAGGTCTTTGTACCCAATGCCTTTTCGCCGAACAATGACGGGCACAATGACCTTTTCCGGGCGACGTTCTTCCACCCGCCGACGCGGTTCCTGCTACAGGTATTTAGCCGGGATGGTCTGGAATTGTACTCGAGCCGGGACCCTGGCCGGGGATGGGATGGGAATTTTGGCCGGCAACGGCAGCCGGCGGGCACGTATATCTGGACGGTCCGATATACAGACGGCAAGGGGAAGGAGCGGTCGCTGACGGGTACCGTCATCCTGGTGCGGTAGCGGGGCGTGTGAGGCACGGGGCACGGGGCACGGGGCGTGTAGGGCTCGGGGCATCAACGGGAACGCGAGGAGTCAGTGCGCAGGCACGGGCGTGTGAGGCGCGTGGGGCTCAGGCACGGGGCGCGGCTCAGGCACGGGAACGCGAGGACTCAGGGCTCAGGACTCAGGGCTCAGGCCTTCAAACTTTTCAGATACGCAATACTCTCCGGGACCGGTACTGTTGGGTCGGCGCTTTCGTCTTCGATAAAACAATGCCGGATGCCGATCTTTTTCGCCTCTTTCAGGATGGCAGGAATATTTTCCTGGCCCTGGCCGAGGGGTACGTCGTTCTCGGGCCCCGTCAAACCCGTGAGATTGGTTGGCGCGCCCTTGCGGAGGTCCTTTAAATGGAGCAGTTTCCAGCGGGAGCCGTACTTTTTCATCAGCGCGACCGGGTCGCCTCCACCAAAGCTGATCCACATGATATCCATCTCAAAGGAAACATACCTGGGGTCTGTATGCGTAATGATATAGTCGAGCAGTGTGCCGTTTTCGTATGGCTGAAATTCGTACCCGTGGGCATGGTAGCAGAATACCAGCTCCTGGCCCGCGAGTTCGCGGCCGATCTTGTTGAAGTCCTGCACCGCCTTCTCCGCGTCCTGGAAGGTTAGCACGCCATCCTCGTGGGGTATCCATGCGCACATTACATATTTTGCCCCCAGTATCTTTGCCTGCAGGATCACCGAATCGGGGTGCTGCAGCAGCCGGTTGTAGTCTGCGCCGATCGAAGGAATGCGGATTCCGCGCTCGTCGCACATTTTCCGAAATTCGCGCGGGTCCATTCGCGCGCCGCCTTCCAGCTCTGTAAAGCCGAGGTTCCTGATCGTATCGAGGGTTGGTGCCACTCCTTTGGGCCAGCTGTTGCGATAGGTGTATCCTTCGACACCCAGCGGCCAGGTATAGAGCGGCTTCTGCGCGAGAAGCGAAGTACAAACCGTCAGCAGGGTCGCGGTCGTCAGGAGCAGTCGTTTATTCATAGTCATATATTTCCCTTTTTTCTTTCTTCGACGGCGTGGTCCACCGCCCTTGCCGTCAAGGCCATGTAAGTCAAAGTAGGATTCTGGCAGCTGGTCGAGGTCATACAGGCGCCGTCCGTTACAAAGACATTCTTGCACAGGTGGAGCTGATTCCACCGGTTGACCAGCGAGGTCTTCGGGTCCCAGCCCATCCGGACCCCGCCCATCTCGTGGATGTCGCTGCCCGGCGGTGAATGCGTATCGGTCACGTGAATATTGACAAAGCCGGCTTTCTCATACATGTCGGTCATTTGCGCGATATAGTCCTGCACCATTTTCTCGTCGTTCTCCGACCAGTCGCAGGAGACGATCAATTGAGGGATGCCGTATTTATCCGTCAGGGCCGGATGCAGCCGCACATGATTCGATTCGACGGGGACACATTCGCCCATCATCCAGCTGCTAAGGTACCAGTTGCCCAGCCGGGGGTGCAGAAGATTCTCACGAAGCCGGTCGCCTGTCACCGAGGTGTCCGACCAGGGCGATCTGCCGCCGCCGATCCCGATCGCATACCCGCGCAGGAAATTCGTGTCCCGGCGGAAGAGGTTGCGGAATCGCGGGATATAGCTGTTACTGGGATTCCGGCCATCGGTCGTCCTGTCCGTGAGACCTTCGAATTCAGCGCCGCCTTTCCCGCGGTAGTTGTGCCAGGAAATGAATTTCCCCAGGAGACCGTTGTCATTCCCGAGACCGGCGGGGAACCTGCGGGACTTCGAGTTCAGCAGGATCGCGTTGGTGTTTAGCGTGCTTGCGTTGACGAAGATGAGCGGAGCATGGAATTCGATCGTTTCCTTCGAAGTCGCGTCGATCACGCGTACACCCGTGGCCTTTCCTTTCACGTCGTCGAAAATGACGGAATGGACGACCGACCAGGGGCGGATGGTACAATTCCCGGTCTTCATCGCCCATGGCAGGGTGCTTGCGTTGCTGCTGAAGTACGCGCCGAAGATACAGCCGCGGTTGCACATCGTCTGATTCTGACACTTGCTGCGTCCTTGCTGCACATGGATGGGCTGCGGGTCGGTCAGGTGCGCACAGCGGGCCTGGATAAGGTGCCGGTCGGGAAAGTGTTCGCGGAGGGAATCCTTCAAATGAAGTTCGATGCAGCTTTGCTCGAAGCCCGGCATCACCTCGCTATCCGGCAGTTCCGGCAGACCGTCGCGGTTTCCCGCGATGCCCGCGAACCGTTCCACATAGCTGTACCAGGTTTGGAGGTCCTTGTACCGGATCGGCCAGTCGACCGCGAAGCCGTCGCGGGCAGGCCCTTCGAAATCGAGATCGCTCCACCGCTGCGTCTGGCGCGCCCAAAGCAGCGACTTGCCGCCCATGTGGTAGCCGCGGACCCACCGGAAGGGCTTCTCCTGGATAAACGGTTGTTCATCGTCGGGGAGCGCCCAGTTGTACGTTTCTTCGGTCATAAATCTCGACTGGGCATGGTTCTTCTTTTCTTCGACCGTCACCGTTCCGCGGTGGGGGAAGAACCAGGGTGGCTTGCTGGCATTGGGGTAGTCACGGATATGTTGCACTTCCCGGCCCCGTTCCAGCACCAGGGTCTTCAGTCCTTTATCGCAAAGCTCCTTCGCGGCCCATCCACCGCTGGCGCCCGACCCGATGACAATCGCGTCGTAGGTGCGGGAGGTGGCTGAATCCGTTTGATGGTCGGGCATGGGTTAAGCTTGAGATTTGACCGGGACATTTCCATAGTAATGGCCCGGGGCGATTTTGTAATGGAGATAGTCCGTCATGACCTGTTGCGAAGTATTGAAGCCCCTGATCGTTTCGCGCTTCATCAGGTCGAAAAATTCCTTTTGGTCCTTGTCGGCGGAAACGGAGAATCGCTGCAGGCTGGCTGCGATGTCGGGTGCGGGCTGCACCGCCTGCAACTGGCGCTTCACCCCGTCGCGGGCCGCCGGCTCGAAACAATCATCGATCAGTTTCTGAAGGTATTTGTCTACGCCCACTGCCAGCGCGCCGGGCTCATGGTGCGGCCCCGCTGGAATTATTGCGTCGACGATCGCGGCGAGGGTCTGTTGCTCGTGCGGCGAAAAGCCGGACAGGTGGCGATCGGTGTCGCTCATCCGGCATGCGACCATCCAGAATGGCAAACTGATCCAGGCGCCCGAGGCGACGGCAAGTTGGATTACGGCATCACGGCGGTTCATCAGAAAAAAGTTGATAGTAATGTAAGAAAAAATCCCGGTCTCCAGGTCAGTAATGCCATCGCGCCGTTAAAAAGCAGCAGGTATGCCGGAAATAGCACATATATCGCGCTATGGCCGACACAGATCGCCAACGCAAGCAACGCGGAAACCACACCCAGTATCCAGGCCGGCGACCGCTCCAGCGCCGGTTGGCGCCAGGCCTTCGCGATCGTCGGAATGCCCAGCAGTAAATCCGCGACGATGGCAAACACGGTCGTCACCCAGGGGTTGGCGGAGACGATATAGACTGTCACGCAGGCGAGCCCCGCGAACAAAAAGGACAGGTCGACGCGGCGGAATGAAAAATTGCGGCTCCACCATGCCACGACGGCGATCGTCAGGCAGCCTACCGCCGAGCTGGCGATCCCGGTCATGCTCCATTGCCAGCCCTTGTGAACGATCTGAGACACGAGGCTGGTGCCCATGAGACAAGACCAGCCAAACCAGGAAAGCACGCTTGGAGTGATCTTCCGGCGGAGGCAATTCAATATATAGATGACCTGGGCGGTGCTGATGACCAGGGCGCCGAGGATGCCGATCAACCGCTCCCACCCGGGTGTCATTTGGCGGTTTGGATAGTGATATTCCGGTATTCGATCGGACCATGGTCTCCCTGCAGGTAGATCGGACCCGGCTCACCTTCGCGGCTGTCCAGCGCGCCGCCGGTAATGCCCGGAATTTCCGCATTGCAGATGACGGTTTTCCCGTTAAAAACGATCGTCACGAGTCTTCCGATCAGGGTGATGTCATAGGTTTGCCACTCGCCGGGACCTTTCGAGGCCACCGTGCTTGGCGGGAGGAAACCATACACCGCGCTGATCACGTCATTGGGTGGTTCGGCCCCCTCGAGGTCCTCGATCTGGACTTCATACCGGCCGCGCAGGTATACACCGCTGTTGCTTCCCTTCGGATACCGGAATTCGATATGCAGCCTGAAATCGCCATATTTTCCGTCGGTGATGATGTTGGAACCGGAATGCGGGCTGCGCAGGACGCCGTTTTCCGCGAGCCATTGATTGGCGCCGGGGGTGTGCCATCCAGTGAGTGTTTTGCCATCGAAGATCGCCACCGGGCTGTTCCACACCGGCTTTCCGGAGCGGTGAAGGGAGGGCGCCTTGTGTCCGACCCAGTTATACTGCTTGCCGTTGGGCTGAACGAGCGTGCCGACAAGGCTGTCGCCCTCGAAATGGCCCTCCACCGACAGGTCGCGGTCTTCTCGCTCCCACTGCGGCGGAATGGAAAAGTGGAGTTTGCCGTCATCGAAGTAATAGCGCGAGACCGGTCTGGCGCTGCCGCCGCCACCCACAAATCTTCCCACCAGCATGCGGGTGCCGGATTTGATCACTTCGAACCAGGAGGGAACCGGGTGTCCGCCCATGTTCACGGTGAGGTCCCAGCGCCCGAGGAGCGCGGCGGTGTCGGAGGGAGGGGCGAGGGTTGCGCTTGCGCCGACGATCGCGTTGGGGGTGATGGTCGCAGGCGCGACGGGCGTGGCGGAGGCGAGGGTCGCGTCGGGGGCGAGGGTTGCGCTTGCGCCGACGATCGCGTTGGGGGTGATGGTCGCGGGCGCGGCGGTTGAAGCCAATGTCGAAACGTACAAGGTCAGTGCCAATAGAAAAGTTGTCATGCCAGGGAATTTGCGGGGAAGTTACAGCATTTTTTTCCGTAGTTTTCCGGCGAACAGATTCCCATGAGACATAATCTCTTTTACGCGCTGCTATTGCTGTTGCCCGGCCGTGTGTTCGCACAGGTGAAGTCCGGCAATCCTATTTTTCCAGGCTGGTATGCCGATCCCGAAACCGCGGTCTTTGACCACCAATACTGGGTCTACCCGACTTACTCGGCGCGGTACAACCAGCAGGTATTCTTTGATGCTTTTTCGTCGCGCGACCTTGTTCATTGGGTCAAGCATCCGGATATTCTGGATACCGGCGCCGTGCGCTGGGCGCGTCGCGCTATGTGGGCGCCGGCGATCGCGGAAAAGGGCGGCAAGTACTATTTCTTTTTTGGGGCAAACGATATTCAGAACGACTCGAGCGTCGGAGGTATCGGCGTCGCGGTGGCGACCAGGCCCGGCGGACCTTATCGGGACTATTTAGGTCATCCGCTCATCGATGAATTCCACAACGGTGCGCAACCCATCGACCAGGCGGTGTTCCAGGATCCCGCCGATGGAACCTGGTACCTGCTGTATGGCGGCTGGAAGCATTGCAATATTGCGAAAATGCGATCGGACTTCACGGGTTTTATCCCGTTTGCGGATGGGACCGTCTTTAAGGAAATCACGCCGGAAAGTTATGTGGAGGGGCCCTACATGATCTACCGGAAAGGCAAATATTATTTTATGTGGTCGGAAGGAGGGTGGACCGGACCGGATTATTCGGTCGCCTATGCGATGGCGGACAAGCCAACGGGGCCTTTTCAGCGGATCGGCAAGATCCTGCAGCAGGATATGGCCGTTGCGACGGGTGCGGGTCATCACTCGGTGCTGCATATTCCGGGGACGGATGACTATTATATTGTTTATCATCGGAGGCCGTTGGGCGAGACCGATGCGAACCATCGCGTGGTTTGCATTGATAAAATGGTGTTTGACAAGGACGGGAAGATCATGCCGGTGAAGATCACCCGGGAAGGCGTGGATGCGCGGCCGTTGCGGTAAGGAGGGGAGAGGCGAGGGAGTAAAGGCGGGGAAGCGAAGTCGGAAGGCGTTATGGCCTGCGGCGAGGTTGTTTCGCAGCAGGGGGGTGCGGAGCAGGTGTCTAACGGGTGGCGCCGCGAGGGCGGGTAGATGGCGCCCGGATAGCACCGCGGGGGTGGGGCAGTGTTTTTCTTAATTGAGTCGAAATCGACCCAATTAATACAGGCAATAGGTCCCGGCGGACAGGGGCGCAGCCAGTGGTGTTGGCGGGTTCGCGGGCGCAGGTGCGGGCGGGTGCAGGCCCCGTCGGTCGCAGGCGAGGGCGAGGACCAGGGGGGCGCGGGGCGTCGGCGGTTTGCGCTCACTCGGTGCGCAGGCTCTTCGAGGGGTTCGCCACCGCGGCTTTCACGCTGTGGAAAATCACCGTCATCATGGCGATCGCAAGCACAGTCAGCGCCGAGAACACGTAGGTCATCGGCTGGACGCCGGTACTGTCGGTAAAGAGCAGCAACCATTGCCGCATGAACCACCATGCGATCGGGAAGGCGAAGAGGCACGAGACACCAACAAGTAACACGAAGTTCCGGGTGAGGAGGGGGACGATCTGGCCGACGCCGGCGCCCATGATCTTCCGGATGCTGATCTCTTTTTGGCGTTGCTGGGTCGTAAAGGCGATCAGGCCCAGCAGCCCGAGGCAGGTGATGATGATGGTCAGGATGGAAAAAGTGGTGAATATCTTTCCGCGTTTCTGATCGGCCGCATATTGGGAGTCGAAGTCGCGGTCGAGGAAGGTATAGGAAAAGGGAAGCGCGGGGAAGTCGGTCTTCCACGTCTTTTCGATGCCGGCGATGGTGCCGGGGATGTCCCTCGGGTCGAGTTTCAGCTGGATCTGGTAATTGTTTGGACTGTAGACGATGATCAGCGGCGCGATCGGGTTGTATAGCGACGCCTGGTTGAAGTCATGCACGACGCCCACGACTTCGAAATACCGGCCGGATGTATCGCCGGGGAATTTTACACGTTTGCCGATCGGGTTGTCCCACTTGAAGAACTTCACCATATTCTCGTTGACGATGATGCTGTGGAGGGTGTCGGACAAACCGGTGAAATCCCGGCCCTTGACGATGCGCATGCCAAGCGTCCTGAGATAATCTTCGTCCGCGCCATAGACGTTCACTCCCTGGTCGACATAGCCCTTATCGGTTTGAACCTCGAACAGGTTAAAGCTGATGCCCTGCCCCGGTACGGCCTGAGCCGTGCTGACGGAGCGAACCTGCGGATTCTTCCGCATATCATTTTTAAAAGCGATGACCTGGCTGTGTACATCGCGATCGGCGTTGACGGTCAGGGACAGCACCTCGTTCTTATTGAATCCGAGATCTTTGTTGCGAAGGAACTCGAGCTGGTTGGCAACCACCCAGGTACAGATGATCATGATCATCGAGATGGTAAACTGCAGGACGACCAGGACCTGGCGGAGCACGACGTTGCTCGAACCCTTGGAAAGGCTGCCCTTGAGGACGGTGACGGGATTGAACTTCGACAGGTAGAAGGCAGGGTAGCTGCCGCCTACAATGCCGACGAAAATGACGACCGCGACAAGTATGACGAATGTGCTGGGCGCCAGCAGGGAACCAAACGTGATTTCCTTCCCCGCCAGCGAGTTGAAGAGCGGGAGCAGCAATGCGATACAGCCGATGCTCAGCAAGAGGGAAAAAATGGCGGTCAAAGTGGATTCCACGAGGAACTGGGCGACCAGTTGCGGTTTGGTGGACCCGGCCACTTTCCGGATTCCGATTTCCTTGGCCCTTCTCGCTGAACGGGCGGTCGCCAGATTCATGTAATTGATACAGGCAATCAACAACATGAACAGGGCTACCGACCCAAAAATATAAATATAGGACATGTTTCCAAGTTCCTCGGGCTCGCCCGAGAAGTCGGAGTGCAGGTGTATCGAGGCAACAGGCTGGACGCCGTAGTGGATCTTGATGTTGTACTTGGCGAAGATGGGTGCCATGTATTCATCATACATCGGCAGCAGCTTCTTCTCAAATGCCGCGGGGTCTACGTTGGGTTTCAGCAGGACATATGTATAGATATTGAAGCCGCCCCAGTTCTGATCGAAGTCTTTCCCGAGCGTGCTTTGTGAAATAAGAAGATTGAACCGCAGATGGGAATTCTTCGGCACGTCTTCGATCACCCCGGTGACTTTGTAATTGTCCCCTTTCTCGCTTTTGAGCGTTTTGCCCACGACACCGCGGGTTTTGCCAAAATACTGTTCGGCGACGGATTCCGTCAACACCATCGAATTGGGCGCGACGAGCGCGGTGTTGGGATCTCCCTCGACGAAGGGATAGGTAAACACCCTGAATACCGTGCTGTCGGCATAGTATACCTTGTCGATGTAGAGCTTCAGGTCGCCCACCTGGTACATGTTCTTGCCATTCTGGACCAGCCGCACGGACTGTTCCACCTCGGGGAACTCGCGTTTCAGCGTGGGGCCCAGGGGATGTTGGGTGGAGGTCCACTTCATCACCGGTTTGTCCTGTTCCTTGATAAAGGACGTGATCCGGTAGATACGGTCCAGTTTTTTGTTGTACCGGTCATAGCTCAGCTCATCCTTGATGTAGAAGATCAGCAACAAACCGAACGTGATCCCTATCGTCAGCCCCAGGATATTGAGCAGACTATACCAGATATCCCGCTTGATATTGCGAAGGGCGACGAGGAAGAGATTCCGTAGCATGGTGATATTATTTGGAATAAATATACGATCCCTGGCGGGAACCAACCTTTAAAAAACGTTAACTTCATTCGCATGAGAAAATTTCCGCTAACCGTTCTGCTGGCCGGCCTGGCGCTGGCGCACGCCGCTGCGCAATCCGGAGCTGACGGGCGATCCGTTGCCGTTGTGGTGCAACCCGCCGCTGCGCAGTCCGTTGCCGCCTGGCAATCCGCGGGCCCCGGGCTTTCGCCGGCGGAAAAGCAGCTCGTCGACTATATCGACGCGCACCTCGACGCTTCGATCCGGCTCCTGGCCGAATCGGTCGATATCAACAGCGGGACCCTGAATATCGAAGGGGTGAAAAAGGTGGGTGCGCTCTTTGCCGCGCAACTGGAGAAACTGGGGTTCCGGGTGGAATGGGTCCGCGAACCCGACTCGCTGCACCGGGCGGGGCACCTGGTCGCCACGCATTTGGCAGCAGGCGGCGAGGACGGAAGACAGGGCGGGAACGGAAGGCGGTTATTCCTGATCGGCCACCTGGACACGGTATTTGAACCCGATATGCCTGCCGGACCCTATGTCCGGCTCGACGATTCGACGGCCACCGGGCAGGGGGTGAACGACATGAAGGGCGGGGACGTCATCATCATCGCAGCCCTGCAGGCGCTGGCCGCGACGGGGCAGTTAAAGGACATGAACTGCATCGTGTATCTTACGGGGGACGAAGAACGGTCCGGTACGCCGCATGCCGTTGCCCGCCAGGACTTTATCGAGCGGGCCCGGACTTGCGACGTCGCGCTGGCCTTCGAAGGAGCGAAAGGACTGGACACTGTAGCCGCGGCCAGGCGGGGCGCCAGCGGGTGGGTCCTCGATATCACCGCAAAGACCGGGCATTCAGCCGGCGTATTCGGCGACTCTTCAGGTTTCGGTGCCATCTACGAGGCGGCCAGGATACTCAACAGCTTCCGGGAACAGCTCGGGCATGAGGAGTACCTGACGTTCAATCCGGGTTTTATCGTCGGCGGGTCGGATATCCAGGTCGACCCGCAGGATGCGCGCGGCACGGCCATGGGCAAAACCAATATCATTTCGCCGGCGGCACATGTCACGGGCGATCTTCGGTTCCTGACGAATGGCCAAAGGGATTCCGCCCGCAACAAAATGCGCGCGATTGTCGCCGCCAGTCTTCCCGGCACGCATGCCAGCATTCGATTCTCCGATGGCCTTCCCGCCATGCCGCCGACGCCCGGCAATCTCCGGCTGGTGGCAGCGGTCTCGCAGGTGACGACCGACATGGGGATCGGCCCCTCTTACCCGGGCGACCCCGGATCGCGGGGGGCGGGCGATATTTCCGACATCGCGGATGAAGTGGATTGCCTCGACGGGCTTGGCGCCTCGGGAAAGGGCGCACACAGGGCGGGGGAGACCATCAACCTGCGGCAATATCCCTGGCTGATCAAACGCGCGGCAATACTATTAGGGCGTCTGGCTGCTCAGCCGTCTCCCGGCCGGCAATAAAAAAGGCGATGCCGCATACCGCCAGGGCGACGAAAAGGCTGGTCCACTCCGGCTCGACGGACCATTTCGAGATGGCGCGCGGCGAATGCAGGACGATCACCCAAAGCCCGAACATGATCCCCAGCATAAGCGCGGCCGGTCCGATCTGCCGCCCGATCGCAAAGCTCACTCCGCAAAGGATATAACCTGCGATCACGATATACGCCAGGACTATTTTCGCCGGCATCCAGGCAGGTATCAGCGAAACGATGTAATCAAAATACAGGATATGCTGCGTCGCGAAGAGGAATAGCGCCAGCGCAAAAGCATAATGGGCGATGACCGCCGCCGATTGAACGAATCTTGTCCAGCCCGGGCCAAACCCGGTATCCGGCGGCAGTCGGGCCGCGATCATAAAGGCGCCTCCGCCCAACATCACCGCTTCGAAGGTGACCGCCCAGTCATTGCCGCTGTGCAGGTGCGTGAGGAGCGATGGAAGATGTAAGGTAAGGAGGAACAGCAGGTACATCAGCCCGACCACGACCATCGCCAATTGGCGCCGGATGCGGAAGAAGATCGCCGCGGCGCCGCCGAGGAAGATTACGATGGACAATGCCACTCCCAGTCCGCGGAGGGGAAGCGAGGCCGGAACCGCCAGCGCGCTCGATAAGAAGTCGCTGGTAACCAGTTCGATGATGCCGAAACCGGCCAGGGCTGCCGCATAAATATAAATGCCCGTTGCTGTCAACTTGCTCATAAAGGAATGTTTTGGGATCCTGTTATGGCTAAGTTCCGCAGCAGCGGGCACCTCTTCCAACCCGGCACTTGTACAACCTGGTACAAGTTGGTACAACTCCTAGTTCTTATTGGTTCCTTGCAGCAACGGTCGGGGATCGAAGAGTACTTTGAGGGATGTAAGATGGTCTTCCCCGACGTGATACCAGGCAAAATTCTCGACGGTTTTGCCGGAGATGGTCAGGTCCATCAGGACGGCGATATCGTCGCCGTTGGTGAAGACCATTTTCACCGCATATTTCATTTTCATTTTCTTCATGTCGTCCATATACGCGTCTGCGCCGTCGCGTTTGCCCAGCACGCCGACAAATTGAAAGTCATCGCTGAGCATGTCGCGGGCTTCCGCAAACCGCTCCCTGTTCAGCGCATTGATGAAGTCCAGGACCAGTTGCTCCGAGGCCGGTTTCGCGGGTTCGTCGTGCATGTCGGGTTGCATATGATGGTCGCGTTTTGTTGATGATTGCAATCCCCGTACCAGGCTATTGGATGCGGCCGGTGCGGCCGGTGCGGCGGGTGCGACGGAAGAAGCTGATGAAAAGGTTGATGGTGAACAGCAACTGCGCAGCCAGGAGGAGGGCGGCCATGACCTCGTAGCCCCAGGTGGTCGTCCCGAGGGTTTGGAATTCATGGTAATCGAGATATTCCTTCACCTGGTAGGCCGGGTTGAAATATTTCATCCAGAACAGGACAAACAGGGCCGCGTGGGTAATCGTGAAATGCAGCAGTCCGAGCACCCGGTTCATGGCCCGACCGGTGTAGTACAACACGCCAAGCAATACAAACAGCAGGATCACGCCGCTGTACACGTGCGTGTGAGGAACGACAATATAGGTATCATGGATTTGCACGTCCATGTCCTGGATCACGCCTGTCCGCCAGTTGAACAGGCCCTGAAGCGACCAGGCGACGGCTCCGCTCATGAACCAATCGCCGGGCATCATACGCTTCCCGGTCCATCGCCGCAACCCGCGGGCGGCCAATACGACCACGGCGGCCAGGGCGAGACCGGCGCCAAACCGGATCCAGTACGTCGTCTGAACGTCCTCGCCCAACATCAGCATCATTCGCACCTGGTCCAGCCAGGTCCCGATCGCCCAGAGGGGGACTCCCCAGACCAGTATGGCCGTGGCCTTTTTCATGTTATCGCTTTTCGAGGGCGTCCTCGAGATCATCCTGTTTCGGGATGATTCGGAACTTCGTGCGGCTGCCTGGCCCGGCGCTTCCGGCCGCGATCAGCCGGGAAGCCGGGACGCTGAATTGATCCTGGAGCAGCTGCACGACCGCTGCGGCCCGCCGCACACTTACCCCCCAACCGTCGGGCACAGCCGCCACCGCGGCCGCCGCCGAATCCTGCCCGGTGCTGTCGGGGTGTCCTTCGACGGTGCACGAGACGTCGGTCTGGTCGTTGAGGACCCGCGCCAGTCGCAGCAGGAAGGTTTTGCCTTTTGGGGTGACGGTCGCGCTACCGCTGCTGTCGGTGCCAAAGAGAATGCTGTCGGAAACATCGAGATTGATGACGCCTTTTTCGACTTTGATGGCCAGATCGCCGGAGGAGAAACTGCCCATTGCGGCCTTCATTTCCATCAGCGCCGAAAGATTGATGGAGTCGCGGCGGGAGATTGCCGTCCGGAGTTGTTGCAGATACAGGTCCTTGGCGCCGATATTGTCGATCGATTTTTTGATGCTTTCGGCCTGGGCACTGCTGATGGCCGACAGGTCCGCGAGTTGTTTGTGCAACGCATCATTGTTGTCCCTGTATGCGGTCATCTGGATGGACAATTCCTTGTCGTGATCCTTCATGGCCGTCATTTGCTTGGTGAGCCGGTCGTTGTCGCCCTGGCAGGTTTTGAGGGTCCCCATGGCCCAACTGTACAGGGAATCGCTTTTATCCTTGTCTTTCTGAAGGGACTTGTAGGCGCCGCTGCTGACGCACGATGCAAACGCAATTGGAATAACGACAAAATAATTGTAGATCGGTTTCATAGCTACGCCAAAGATATTTATTTCTTCAACACTATCTCTTCTTTGGCTGCCCATTGGGATACCCGGCCATTTTGGCTATCTTCCGATACAAATATGGCGCCCCGGTATATAAATAATGAAAAAATAGCATCTCTCCTCCCGATGCGTGATTGCATCGGGCTGATGGAAAAAATGTTTCGCGACCTCGCGGGGGGAAAGATATTGCAGCCACTGCGCTCGCTGATGTGGCTGCCCGACAGGCGCGGGTTGCTGGGGATCATGCCCGGTTATGCGCAGGGACCGAATATCGCGGGGATCAAATTGATCACGATCTTTCATGGGAACAGCGCCGCGGGGTATCCTTCCCACCAGGGCCTTGTCATCCTTTTCGACGCGACGCATGGGACACCACTGGCTATCCTGGATGCGCAGGAGATCACGGCTATCCGCACCGCGGCGGTCAGCGCCCTTGCCACTCGGTTGCTGGCGCGCGAGGATGCGACCACCCTGGCGATCCTGGGCACTGGCGAGCAGGCCGTCCGGCATATCGAGGCGGTTTCGCTGGTCCGGCAGATAAGGGAGGTGAAGGTTTGGGGGCGTAATTGCGCACATGCTTATGCGCTGCGGGACCGGATGGGGACGCGGTACCCGATCGAGGTCGCGGGCTCTGCGGTAGCTGCGGTTGAAGGGGCCGATATCGTTTGTACGGTGACCGCGGCTCCGCAGCCGGTGTTGCAGGGAGATTGGATCGCGGCGGGTGCGCACGTCAATGTAGTCGGCGCTTGTACGCCGTCCACGCGGGAGGTAGACACTGCGGCGATGGTCCGTTCGCGGATCTTTACCGATCGGTATGAATCGCTCTTTACAGAGGCCGGGGAATTTATTATTCCCTTTCGGGAGGGGCGCGTCGCGGAGTCGGACGTGCGCGGCGAGATCGGGGAGGTTCTCACCGGGGTTAAGAAGGGACGAACGGGGCCGGAAGAGGTTACGATTTTCAAATCGCTGGGGATTGCGGCGGAGGATCTATATGCGGCCTGGCAGGTGTATGGGGCGGCGAAGGAGGAAGGTGAGGGGTAAGGGGCGCGGAACGCCGGTTGAAGCCCGGCGCGGAAGCGTTAAAAAGAGGCGGTGGATGATTGAAGGGATTTTTCGGGCGTTGGACATAAACCCACATTTGTTGGCTAAATCGACGCTTATGGAGTTCCATCCCATCCGGGACCTTGTCCTCACACTGCTCGCAGGTCTGCTCAGCATTGCCACGCACGGGCAGGGGCCATCGGAAACCAAGGCCGGCGGGAATCATAACGCCTCCGTCCCGATGATCGATGCTGGTGCAACAGCGCAGCCGTTCGCCCCCGGAATTGTCGCCTCCAGGTACGACGAGTGGGCGACTTCTTTTTCTCCCGATGACAAAACGGTCTATTTTTCCCGCGGCGGGTACTATTGGACCATTTGTTTTTCCCAATATAAAAATGGAACGTGGCAGCGGCCCCACGTGGCCTCCTTTTCGGGCAAATGGAAGGACACCGATCCTTTTGTCAGTCCGGACGGGAAAAAGTTATTTTTTGTGAGCAATCGGCCGATAGGGGAAATGGCAGGGGATGCGTCTGGGTCGCCGGCGCGCGGCGCGGGCGCAGTGGGAGGCGGGACAGGCGTCGCAACCGGCACGGCTGCTGCGGAAAGGCCCCATCCCAACTTTCATCTCTGGTATGTCGAACGGCTGGCTGGCGGCAACTGGGGGAAGCCCCATCATATCGGCGACGCTGTCAACATTGATTCAGGCAACAACTATGGTCCCTCGGTCAGCGCAAAGGGAACGCTCTATTGGTGCAGCCGCAACCGGCAGGGTAACCCCGGAATGCAGGGGTACGCTGCAACCTGGCTGGGGGACCATTATGATCAGCCGAAAATGGTGCGGGTGCCGGGGGTCAACTCGATCCAGGATCCGTTCATTGCACCCGAC
>Ga0134125_10000990_pt1 | contig 36161 bp, 31 predicted proteins | sample KB31751_FD_96464 | JGI IMG/M metagenome (GOLD analysis project Ga0134125, IMG submission 96464) | Terrestrial soil microbial communities with excess Nitrogen fertilizer from Kellogg Biological Station, Michigan, USA - KB3-175-1 | ecosystem: Environmental > Terrestrial > Soil > Unclassified ...
GAGCAACGCGGCCAGCGCGGCCAGCCGGTGATGCCACGGTGCCCTACCCGGCATCGCTGCTATCCATCCGGCACGCCTTCCGCATTGAGCGATTCAGCGACGCTGCGTCATGAACATGAACGGCAACCGGTTAGGCGATGAAGGACGCCCTCACAGGGGATGTCTGTCGGTCGGGACTGCGCGCAGGAACGCGCCGTATGCCCGGCCGTGCCAGTGGTACACCGTCGCCAGTCGTGGGCCATAACCAGTGCGAAGGCCACCGGTTCCCGCCCACTCAGCATCTTTAGAACGTGAACGTCACGCTGTCCGACGTGGACGGTGTGTACGACGGGTCGGTCGGAGTGAACACTGCGGTGAGCGAATGAGAACCCACAGGCAGCACCAAGAAGCCTCCGAACGCGAAGCCGGCGGACACTGGTACCGGGGCGCCGGTGGGGGTGGTGCCGGTGCAACTTGGTCGTCGTGGCCGTCGACCCAGGCGGGGGTGCCGGTGTGGCCGTTGGTGTGGCTGTCGGCGTCGGGGGCGGCGTCTGGGTTGGGGGCGGGGTGGACGCCGGCGGCGTTGGTGTCGCCTCCTTGACGCCATGATATGTCGTTGGAGTATCGAACTTGAGGCGTCCGACGAAGGTACCGGTGGGGTTGAAACCTAGGCGATCGAGGCACTGCGCGGTGAGTTCATACGTGCCCGTGGGAACCAGCGCGCCCTTTCCCAGTCGTTCCTCCACGGCGACCTGGAAGGCCACCCTCCACCGCTGAACAAACGGACCGTCATTCGAGAACTGGGTATCGGTTGGGGCGACCGCGCCGTACGGCTTGCTGGCGGGGAACACCTGCTGAGACGGATCCGTCTCGAGTGGGCCGACGACCTTTAGATTCGCTTGGACCGATGGCATCGGACAGCCACCAGATGTCGTCGAACTCATGGGGTCGAGGTTTGTGCCGGGGTCCGGGGCGACGGTACTGGTGCCTAACGCAGACACAGTGGGCGCGGCGCCGGCCATCTGGATACTCACCAGGAATGCCGATCCGACCGTGGCAGCAGCCACCGTGGCCCCAGACACCAAGCGGGTCAACGATTACTCCATATGCACAATGCGGCTCACTTTCACTAATGGTCAATACGGGGCATGGATGCTGGCGCTGAAGCAATCACGGCGAGCGACGCTTCCCGATCTGTCGCGACGTCACTACGGCGACCAGGGCACCGAACACGGCGCCAGCCAGAACCAGAAGGACCCATGGGACGGCCTGACCGGTCCTGTCGTGGCGCTGAGACGCGAGCGGCCCAACCGGGGACGTATCTCGGTAATCGGCTTCTGGAGCGGTCTTCGGTGCCGATCCAACCGGCGGTGGCATCGGATCCAGAGGCCCCGTTGCCCCGGGATCCTCCAGCGGAGGGGGCGGTGGTCCGACCGGCATCGCGGTTCCAAGCGCTTGGTAGGCCGTAGGGCTAGTGAATTCGAGCGAGCCGGTGAACTCTCCGAGGCTATTTTGAGTAAAGCCGTTGACGCAGTACACCGTAATGTCATAGCGACCGGCCAGCGTGGCGTGGTTCTTATTCGCGTAGTCTCGCATGACCAGCGCCACATACACGTCGAACCCGATTTTGTGGGATAAGCCGGCGTCAGTTTCTGACGTAACGGTCTGGCCGTTGGGCGGAAAACCGTGGCCACGCATCGTGGCGTAGTACGCAGTGGCCTGTGCCGGGCATCCCGCCGAGGTACGGAGCCGGAGCGGATCAAGGTTAGTACCGCTGCCCGGGATGATGATGACGCCGCCGATCGGATCGGCCAGCGCGGGCACCGGGACCATCACCACTAGCGCGCCCAACGCCATCGTGATCACGAAGACCAGACGGGAAAGACGATTCATGATTCCCTCACCAGTCGTGGGCGGGAACCGGTGTGGGAAGGCACCGATTCCCGCTCACGGGTTGTCGGACGGGCTGACGGGTGGCTGCACCTGATGCGGTCACCAGGTGCAGCACCGATCACGTGGATCTGATCGTCACTGTTTTGGAGGTGGATGGAAGGAAGCGGACGCCAGGGCTCGGCGTGTACACCGCGGTCACGTGCGAACCCCCAGGCCGGAACGCGACGAGCAAGGCACGGCCGTTAATCACCGGAACCGGGCCGCCGATCCTGGTGTCCCCGTCCTTGAATTGGACGGTTCCCACTGGCTTGCCGTCGCGTTCGGGGGTCACCCGCGCGTCGGCGACCACTAAGAACCCCAGGCCGTCAACCTTGACCTGGACCGGCACCGACAGCTCCGTCCTCGTGGCCTGCAGTCGAGGATTGGGCGTTGGGGTCGGAGTCGCGGTCGGAGTCGGCGTTGGGGTCGCCGTCGGCGTTGGGGTCGCCGTCGGGGTCGGGGTCGGGGTCGGAGTCGGAGTCGGAGTCGCGTTGGGGAGGCCGTGATATGTCGTCGGAGTGTCGAAGAACAGACCCCCGACGTAGGTGCCGGTCGGGTTGAAACCTAGGCGATCAAGGCAACGCGTGGTGAAGTCGTACTCACCGAGAGGAATCACCGCGCCCTTGCCAAGCCGTTCCTCCACCGCCTGCTGGAAGGTCACCCTCCATTGCTGGACAAACGCACCCGAGTTGGAGAACTGGGTGTCGGTTGGGGCCACTGCGTTGTACGGATTGGTGGCGGGGAACACCTGATGAGATGGATCCACCCCGATCGGCCCGACGACCTTCACATCGGCCTGCGTCGCGGAGGGATCCGGGCACCCACCAGCTGTCATCGAACTCATGCGGTCGAGGTTGGTGCCAGGGTCCGGCGCGATGGTGTTGCCACCCAGGGTGCCGGGCGGTGGGCCGCTCGTTGGGTCAGCGCTGGCCACCCCGACACTCACCAGCACTGCCCCGGCCGTGACAGCGACCGCCACGACCCCCGCCACCAACCGTGTCACTAGGATCTTTTTACGCACGATATGTACCCACTCTCACTGATAAGTAAGGGGCCTGATCACGGAGTCGTGATACTTGGGTCACCACAATTGCCTGGGCCTGTCCCATTGGGTAGCGTGTTGAACCCAGCGCGCTTGATGTCAGCGGTGTCTTGACAGACCTTGGACGTCGGTCCGACGAACAGGTCATGGATAGGCCCTGCTGGGACATCGGAGTTTCGCACGACGTTGTAAACCGTCCGCGCCCCGAACGAGCTGGCATTCAAAATCGCCGGGCTAATCCCGTTGATTGAGCCGAGGGTGGTATTACCGTGAATATCGGGGGCCGCGTGAAAAAGCTGGGCCAGCCACGGCGCAACCGAGTACGTGATCAGCTGCTTAGAATTGGTGATCACGCGCCCATCGTTGGCCAGGATTCCGACTCCATGAGAATCCTTGTCGGTGATGCATTCACCCGGCTGGCCCGGATCGGTGTAATTCGCCGCGTCATTAGTGATCCCAAGAAGCTTGAAGAGCTGCGTGCGGTTTCCGGCGCCGAACGACCCCAGCAGCGGCTGATAACCGTCTGGGTTTGCACCAGTGACCTTGTCAAAAACCGGGAAGTGAGCGGTATCACAGGTGTAGATCGCCTTAAGATCGTCTTTAGTCAGAGCTGCGTTTACATCGCTATCGGTACTGATCGCATAGGCGAGAACGTCAGTGGCCATCGGGATGTAGGTCAGGTTCTTGCCCGCGCGGGCGGGGTTGGAATGCGAATCGTCGGTCACCACCCGGGCGACATCGATACAACTGGGGAAGGCGACCAGCTTGTCTGTACCATCACCACCTTGCTTCGGCCGGGGAATGCCATTGGGTGGGGGACCGGGGGGATTGGATGGACTGCATTCGGGATGGGCCACCGGGTCTCTGGTGACGATATTGCTGGGCTGCGGATCCACACCCCAGGACTGGCAAATCCTGTTATCGGTGTTGGTGCTGCCCGCAGGATTCCGGAAGTCCTTGTTCTTGTTGCACATGGTGTCGAACAGGTCCTGGGTCGTCTGTGCGCCAACAATGACCACCGGCGGGTAGGGAGGAGGCGCAGGGACGGGGTCGGCTATCGCCGTACCCATGGTGAGGGCCACGGTCGCCACGCTGGCGCCAGCGGCCAGGAGCAGTCTTCTCTTTCGCATTGGTAGCTGTCCTTTGAAACGCAGGAATGCACCGGACTGCTGTCCGGGCACACACCAGCGACGGGCGAACCAGTGGCATGCCAACCACCCCGTCACTGCCGTCTTGCAGGCCAGGAAATGGGCCGGGTTGGTGGCCAGGAGCTGGAGACTCCTGGTCACCGCTCGGTCGGTGTCACCTCCTTCCGCGGGGGTGCCGTCGCCCACCGCCAGGTAGCGCGCCACCAGCGAGGACGACTCCACACACATTTGCCGTTATCCTGGGCACGCAGGGATGCACGGACTGCTGTCCGGGCACACGGCAGTGACGGGCGAACCAATGCATGCCGACCACCCCGTCACGGCCGTCTTGCAGGAAAATGGGCCGGGTGGTGCCCGGGAGCTGGAGACTCCTGGTCACCGCTCGGTCGGTGTCACCTCCTTTCGCAGCCGCCGGGCTAGCCGGCCGCCAAGCAGCCGGATGGCCGGTGAGGAGGTCGCTGCCAGCCCCCCGACGATGAGGGTCAGCAGGAGCACGAGGCCTACCCACCACGGCGCAGGCAGCAGCGGTGTGCGGCGTATCCCGGCGACCGGCTCCTGGGCCACGCTCGGTGTCTTGCCGACCGAAGTAGCCGGCGGCGCGGGCCCGACCTGCGCGGGTGGCGCAACGGGCGATCGGCCAGCGGGCGGCTGCCCTGGTACGTACGGGGGGTTCGCGTCTCGACCTGGTCCTGGCGTCGCAGAGCTACCGGGTGAGCCGCCGGTGGTGGTCAGGGCTGGTGGCGCCAGCAGGGAGTTGATCAGCTTCTCGACGGTGGTAGCGGCGGCGAGGGTCTGCGCCTTGAGGGCATCGGGCAGTGGCACCATGCCGGGGGGAAGCTGTCCGGGGGCGAGACCCTGCTGCTGACCCGGGCCGCCCGCGTATCGCAGGAACGCCGTGTAGTCCTTGCCGGCCGCAGCGTCCAGCATGGTGGGCGAGGTCACCGCGTAGCTCAACGAGGTCAGCGGGTAGGCATTCGGGTCGCTGGCTGCGGGGTCGGGCGCTAGCACCCCTGGCACCGCGCTGGGCTTCATCACCGCCGCACTGGCCAGCAGGCTGTCCGGAGTGGGGGCGACGTAGTTCCCAGCGGCGTTGAGCAGCTGCGCAGTCTGGAGGCCATACCGGGCAGCGGTCGCCGCGTCCACCACCGCCATCACCGCCTGCGCACCGATTACCTGCCGGGCAGCCTTGGTCGAGACCTGTTGCTTGATGTTGGAGTCGAAGGTGTTCTGCCGGGTGAGAGTGTCGCCCCGGCTGGCGGCCCGGCCGGCGTCGTGCATGTCGTTGGCATACGGGCGTAGATCCAGGTTGCAGTTCGTCACCGTGTTGCCGCCGTCGTCCGTACTGGTCACGCAGCTCTGGTCGTTGCGGGGAAAGGTCGATCTCGGCAGGCTGAGACCTTTGTTGAGCGGATTGATCAGCATTCCGTACTTGTCGGGGGTCCCGGCGAGAAAGGCGCGGGCGTCCGGGTCGGCGATGACCCAGCGCCACAGCAGCGTGGTGATGTCCGCTCCGTTGAGCTGCACCAACACGTCCGGCACTGGGTTGCCCAGGTAATCGACAAAACCCCGGTAGTCGGGGTTGAGGTCGAGGAACTCGGGGTCGGCGAGCAGGCCGGTGGGGTTCTTCGCCAGCTCGGGCACCTGGACGGCCAGCGAGCGCCGGTATGACTGGGTGAGGAGCTTGGCTACCAGCCGCGGGGTGAGCTTCATGGACGTGAACCGCCGGCCGGCAAGGGCCAAGTCGTCAGGTGTCCTGTGCCCCAAGTCGGGCTGGTAGTTGATGTCGAAGGCGACGGTCAGCCCGGATAATCCCACCGGGGCGTAAACCAGCGGATGGTCCGCTGGTACCTGGTCGGGTGCGATCGGGTCGGTCACCAGCGCCAGCCCGCCATTCTGTACCTGGCTGCGGGCCACGTCGTCGGGCAGCTGGGTAAAGCTGAACAGCGGACCATTGCCCTGGCACAGAGCCGGCTGCCAGGAGCTGACCGCCTCCACTGCCAGCTCCTGGCCGATCAGGGACCGCTCGGGCGCGCCGATCGGGCAGGCCCGACCCACCGGCTGAAACTCCAGCGGGACAACGATCCGGTGGTCCCAGTTTGATTGGCTCAGCGGGGAGTACTGCAGCGCATCCTGATCGCTTCCGCCGCCACGAGTGGAACCGTCCGCGTCCTTGGTGTCTCGCGGCACGATCACCAACCAGCATGATCGACCCTTGGTGACTGCGCCAGTGGTGACCGGGTCGCCACAGCCGAGACCCGCGGCCTGGGTCACGGTCTCAATTTCGAAGAACTCCTCACCGGTGCCATCACCATGGGTACGAGCCACTGGGATCTCGTTGGTGACCTGGGAGTCGAAGAAGTCGTTGATGTTGCCTGTGCCGGAACCAGCCGGCTCGTCGTGACCCACTGCCCAGAACGGCACGAAGGCCTGACCGAGTCCGTTCACCGCCTGAAGCTTTTCCTCCGGGTCCAACCCGGGAAAAACCTGCCGTGACAGCACGAACGTGCCACTGGTATTCGCCAATGGGGTCGCGGCCAACCCCCCGAACTGGCACTGGGTGCGGTCCGGCCCCGCCGGGTCGTCGCCCCAGCATTGCATGATCTGCAAGTAGTTGACCCTGAAACTGGTGTCCGGAATCGTCGGTGCGCCACCGGTCCAGGACACGGTGATGGTCTGGTTGACCAGGTTCTTGGTCTGGCTGACCGTCACTTTCAGGTCCGCGAAGTCACCCTTTCCCGACACGGTCATCGCAGAGCTGGACGCCGTCGGATCCTCGGCAGCGGCTGGCGGTGAGAGGGGCGAGAGAGTGACCCCAGCGGCGCACAGCACCATCGTCAGCAGCCCCGCCAGTACGCGAGGCACGCTCACGGCAGTGGGCCTTCCCGAGATGCCGCCCGGCTGCGCATGGTGCGGGCCACCAGCGGAGGCCCCAGCACCAGGCCCAGCATGAGGACGACGGCGAGCACCCCAAGCACCGTCTGCCGCCGGTTGTCGGCGAGATCCACGGTCACCGGCACGGCAGTGACACCGGCTGACCCGCCACCTCCAGCCGTTCCACCGCTGATCACCTGCCCGGTATCGGGGTCGATCACGGTGCCCGCCGCGCCGCCGGGACCGGTTCCGTCCGCGAGCGTCCCGGTGTCAGCACCGCCGGCGGAGTCGCTCCCGCCGGTACCACCCGAGCCCCCGCCGCCACCGCCGGCGGCTCCTGCTCCCCCACCGCCACCCGCCGAACCCCCAGCACTACCACCACCGGCCGTCGCCTGCCGCGCTCCCCCGGTCCCGGTGGCACACTGCGTCGGCCCCTTGGCATCGCACGCCTGGGGCTGTGGGGCGTTCTTGGCCACCAGGTTTCCGCCATCAGGAGACACCGTCGGGTTGTTGCAATGCGCCAGGTTGTTGGGATCGAGCTTTTTGGTCGAGCCGGGAACCTGGTTGATCTGGGTGACCCCGGCTTGCACCAGGTTGATCGGCAGCGGCGAGTAGCCCAGGGTGTCGGCCTGCTGCTGCCCCTCGCACAGGAAGTAGGCGGCAAATTCGGAGAACGTGCGGCCCTTCTCGGTGTTGAAGTGGGAGTCCGGGCTGGTGTCCTTCGGCAGGATCATGTAGCTGTAGCTGGACAGCGGGTAGTTACGCGGGTCGGTGCCCACGTAGACGTTGTGCAGTTTCTGGGTGAGATCGGGATTGATCTGAGCGTTGAGCAGCGCGACAGCGACGCTGCCCGCGGTGGGCTCGACGTAATAGTTCGCCTTGTTGAGAACCTTCGCCACCGGGAAGCCCGCATTGCGGGCATAGGAGTACTCGACGAAGGTGATCGCGCCTTCGCTGGCGTCCTGAGCGACGAACCCGGCCACGCCCTGCGACTGCGCCTTGGCCACCATGTTGTTGTCGTGCGGGTAGAAGGACGTGAACCCGCATGGCGTGACGTTACGGCCGACCCGGTGGCAGTAGGCGTCCCACATGGCCGGGTACTGGTCGGCCATCCAGGCGGTGAACTGCGCGGTGGTGCCCGAGCCGTTGGAGTAGACCACCGGCACGATCGGCCGGGCCGGTAGGGGCAGCTGGGGATTGTCGGCCTTGATCGCCGGATCGGACCAGTTGGTGATCTGCTGGGTAAAAATTTTGACGATGGTCTCGCCAGACAACCGTAGGTTGGTCACCCGCTTGCCGGCGACCTTGAGGTTGTACATGAACGAGGTGCCACCCGCGACGATCGGCATGTAGCCGAACGCCTTCGTCGGCGCCGGGTCGAGCACCCCACCGTCGTTCAGGCCGTACGGGATCTCCGAGACGGCGAAGTCGACCTGATTGGAGCGGAAATCGTTGCGGCCACTGGTCGAACCGTTTGGCGAGTAGTTCACGGTGATGCCGTAGAGGCTGGCCACGTTTCTCCGCCACTGATCCAATGCATTCGAACTCCAGGTTGATCCAGAGCCGCTGATCGGGACGAAGCTGTCCGCACTTGCGCTCGGCGCGAGTAAGGCCCCAATGCCGGCCAACGTGATCAGAACCGCGAGCAGCGCAGCGAAGCGGGGTCTCACCCACTGCATCCCGGGGCGACGGCACGTCTCCACGTCGCCTCGCCCAATGGCATGAACGGCAAGAACGACGCCGACACGCCGCAGATACTGAGTTAACAAAGCGGCACCTCCCGCACGCACGGAACCGATTGGGCGACGCTGCGCCTAGGAGGTGAACAGCAGAAGTCCGGCGACCGACCAAGGGACTACGACGCCACCCACAAGGGATGACCGCATATCGCTATATACTCATCTTGTCAGCGGCCGGAGGAGTGAATTGGCGCCGCACGATTGGCAATGACTACGCTTTCAGCGTGCAACAATCAGGCGTTTTCGGGGACAGGGCTCCAGCTCAGTCGCAGCACCTGCCTAGAGAGGGCGACATCCCTTGCCAATTCGCGTGCGATCAGCTGCCCGAACCTGCCACCTGACACTCCATTCCATTTGGCTGGAGCCAATCGGGCCTGCGTAGATACGCGTGAGCCGACTCGCGCAGGGAACTCTGCGGGACCGGCGTAAACGCTCATTGAACGGCGCCGAACAGCGTCGAGAAGCGCGTGTGAAGCGCCGTTTACCTATGAGCAACGCGAGAGCGGCTGCCACTGCCCGCATGCGTTTCGCGGCGCGCCGGTCTCAAGGATAGGCATCGGAAGCGCTCTCCGCGCTCGCGCCGGGGTGACGGCGCGTGGCCTCTCGATCCGTGAAGCGGGCGAGGTCGCGCTGCGACTGCACAGCCCGCTTCCGCTGGGCCCGTGGTGACAGCTCGCCGGCCGGCCGGCCGCCGAGCACCCGGGCCAGCGCGAACAGCACCAGCACCAGTGCCATCAACACAGCGGCGGCGCCGAAACCACGAGCGACCATCGTTTTCTCCGGCGAGCGGGAGAAGACGAAGGTGGCCAGCGGCAAGGACACCATCGGCCCGGAGAACAGATTGAAGTTGAGGCCTGAGCCGAATCCTGCGGTGATCAGCACCGGCGACGTCTCGCCGAGCCCCCGCGCCGCCCCCAGCAACACCGCCGTGGTCAGGCCGGAGCGCGCGGTCGGCAACACGACATGCCAGACCGTGCTCAGCTCCGATGCGCCCATCGCCAGCGACGCCTCCCGCAGCGATCCGGGCACCAGCCTGATCACCACGTCGGAGGCCCGAATGATGATCGGCAACATCATCACGCTGATGGCCAGCCCGGCGGCCAACCCGGATTTGACCAGCCCCAGGGCCAGGATCGCCGAGGCCAGGATGAACAGCCCCGCCACGATGGAGGGCAGCGCGGTCATCGCTTCGACCACCGTGCGCACGAACCGCGCCAGCGGCCCTCTGGTCTCGTTGAGGTACACCGCGCCGGCCAGCCCCAGCGGCACGGTGATGATCAACGCGATGGTGATCTCGATGAGGGTGCCGGTTGCGGCGTGCACGATGCCGCCCACCGTCAGCGGGTCCAGCGGACCGGCGAGTTGCATGTCCGAGAAGAAGAAGTTCAGGTGCCCCAGCGCGGTACGGGCCCGCCAGAATGTGAAGCCGACGACGAACACCAGCGCGATCAGCGCGAGCGCGGCCAGGCTGTGCACGACGACCGAGGCGAGCCGATCCCGCACCGCGCGAGCGTCATCCTGAAGTGATATCAGCACCCCGTAGAGCGCCAGGAACGCCAGATAGGCGACCACCAGGAAGCTGCCCGGACCGGCCGACGGCAGCACCCGGGTACTGAGCAGGGCCGCCAGGCTCAGCGCGGCCACCGCCGCGCCGATGATCACGATGATGTCGGCTTGGCCGCGAGCCGACGTCGATCGGCGGACTTCTGCGGCGATCCCGGGGAACTCCTGGGCGGGCGACGGGTCGGCGGCGGCATGGCGACCGGCGGCGTAGGGCGGCGTCGTGGCCACTAGGCATCACTGAGCTGGCCGGATCGGGTGCGGGCGATGACCGCGGACGCGCCGAAGTTGACGACGAGTGTCAGGGCGAACAGCGCCAGCCCGGCGGCCATCAAGGCGGACAGCTCGAACGGGCTGGCCGTCTCGAACCGCAGCGCGATCAACGCCGATACCGTGTTCGCGCCGCTGCGCAGGATCTCGGGCTGGATCTGGAAGACCTGACTTATGATCATGTAGATGGCGATGGTCTCACCCATCGCCCGACCGAGCCCGAGCATCGTGCCGCCGATCATCCCGCCCTTGCCGAAGGGCAGTACGACGCTGCGGATCATCCCCCACCGGGTGGCACCCAGCGCGTAGGCGCCTTCGCGTTCTCCGATCGGCGCCTGAGTGAAGGACTCCCGCATGACCGAGCAGATGATCGGCATGATCATCAGCGCCACCACGATTCCCGCGATGAACGTCGAGTTCTCGTAGATCGTCAGCGACTGCAGGGGGTCATCGGGGTGGGCATCGTGGATACCCACCAGCGGGATCCAGCGGAAGTAAGTCGACAGGAACCTGACCAACGGAATGATCTTCTCGGTGAGGAAGTAGAAGCCCCAGAGCCCGTAGACGACACTGGGCACGGCGGCCATGAGGTCGACCATGTTGATCAGCGTTCGGCGCAGTCGCCGTGGTGCGTACTCGGAGATGTAGAGCGCCACTCCGGTGGCGAGTGGGACGGCGAAGATGACGGCGACGATGGCGATGAGCAAGGTGCCGACGATGACGGTGGCGATGCCGAAGTTGTGGGTATCGGGTTCCCAGGCCTGCGTGGAGAGGAATTTCAGGCCGTCGTCGGCGAGCGCCTGGGAGCCGCGGTAGAAAAGAAAGAGCCCGATCGTGCCCATGATGATCAGCACGGTCAGGCCCGAAGCGAGCAGGGAGAGGCGAAAGACCCGGTCGGCACCACTGGAGGCGGTTCTTACCCTCCGTGCCGGCTCGGGGGGATCGGCAGGTGCTGGCACCGGCGCCATCACCAGGGTCATCGGTACATCACTTGAACGGGAGTGGTGGCGGCCGTTTCGGCGACCAGCTGCATGAACGCGGTGCAGGTGAGCCGGGCCCGGACCTGACGGGGGTAGCTGCGGGCGGCCGTCGCGACGACTTCGTCGGCCACGCGTACCCGCCAGACCCATTGGCCGTTGCCGTTGCGGGAGGTCTCGGCGACTGCTTCGGGGAGACCTTCTTGCAGGAAGCGAATGGCCGCCAAGCAGGATTCAACGTCGGGACAGGCATGTGCCGATCGGGCCAGGCTGCGGTTGTTCGCGGACATGAATCGCCACGTGAACCCGCGGGTGCGGGGAGGCGGGATGTCTGTCCAGGATCCGTTGCTGGCGGGTTCGCGGGGGGCGGGAACCCGCGCTGAACGCGTCAGGGAGACCACTTGGAATCGAGCGGCTGCCATCTGGTCTCCTTCACACGCCGATTTGACGGAGCGACGCTCCCCCGTGCAGGTGAACGCAGCGAGTCCGTGAGTCGACGAAAGGATTGATACCAACCCCACAGGGGACAGCTACCTACCGTTACAGATGACTTTTGTCACCACTCAAAAGAGTGTATTCAGACCACCAGCGGTGCAACGTTCGACGGATTATTCAGGAAACTGAGATACGAAAGTTACGAACGTGATGTTCGATCGAGCGATGAGGAGTCCAGCCTGGATCACCATGAGATCGATCCACGGTTCGAGAACAAGGACGTTCTGCTGGCGACCAGCGAGGACGGCCGCCAGCTGGACACTGACGGCCCGCGGCTGGTGGTGCCCGGCGACATCGCGGGTGGCCGCTACGTCACCAACGTCAACCGGGTGTTCCTCCAGAAGGCGCCATTGTGATGACGCAGCGTCTCATACGGCGGCCGTCCAGGGATTGCGGCCCCGGGCTATCCGTGATCAGCGGTCGCATAGCAGCGGGGGTGTCACGTGCTCGGGTGCTGACGGCGAGCACGACGCGCGCTGCAATCTGACGTGATGCGCGGGGATCCGCAGGGTGAACGTCGACCCGGTGCGGGGTCTACTCCGAAGCTGGACGTCACCGCCATGGTTGACCGCGACTCGCTTGACGATCGCCAGCCCCAGACCGGTGCCCCCGGTGGACCGGCTCAGCGCCCGATCAACACGGAAGAATCGCTCGAACACGCGCTCCTGATATTCGGGAGCGATGCCCCGGCCTTGATCGGTCACAGCGATTTCTACGAAACCGCTCGCCAGTCTTGTGCTGATCGACACCGGGCTGCCGGCAGGCGAGTATGACACCGCGTTGTCGATCAGGTTGGACAGCGCGGTCACCAATAGCGTCGCATCACCGGTGAGGATCAACCCGCTGGGTGGATCCACAGTGATCTGAATGTTGGCCGATTCCACGGCCAGCCTGCACCGCGCTATTGCCTCGAGCACCACCTCGTCGACGTCGACGGTAGCCATCTCGGGGAGTCGCTCGCCGCACTGTAGCCGGGACAGCGCGATCAATTCGGTGACCAAGGTGCCCAACCGGTTGGCCTCGTGGAGAATCTTGTTACCGAACCAGCGCACCAGGTGTGGGTCATCGGCTGCGTCGAGCACCGCCTCGGCCAGCAGCGCCACTGCCCCGACCGGGGTCTTCAACTCGTGGCTGACGTCGGCCAAGAAGTCTTGCCGGATCTCGTCGAGCCTGGCCACATCCCATTGCTCTGGTGAGGTCTTGTCCTCGGGTGACCGGCGGACCGGTTCACGACCGATGACGGGATCGGCCTGCTCCCCCTGGTCTAGCCTGCGGGGGACCGCGTTGTCGTACTCGACTAGCTCGGCGACCGTCGCGTCCGGGTGCGGCGGCAGTGCGAGGGGCTCGCGACGTCGACTGAGCAAAACGCGCATCACCAACCCGACTGCCAGCGCGTCGACCGCAGTGAACACGGCTACTAATGTCACAGCCCTGATGGTAGGCACTCGATTGGGTGTAACCCCTAGTTTCGAGGAACTGCGAGCCACAAAAACCCCTCCTGGACACGCATTTCGTCCCTCGTTCACCGCGCGTTCATCCATTTGCGCAGAAGTGGCGCTGCAGTCCACCTCCTCTCGTCCGCTGACGGCGTGTCCGTGCAGGGACCCGAGCCGTCCACGATCACGGGAAGTCGCTCGAGTTCGCGGGCGCCCCCAAGCGACCAACTGCGCGCACTCATTGGCTGGCAGGGAGACGCGATCGTCACCCCAGACCTGCATCTTCCGTAAAAGCGGTTAATTACCGCTCGACTTACCGATGATGCGGTGCTTACATGGACCATGGCGCAACTTGTCTGGTTTGCGTCGAGACGCACGGTCGACCACCGTGACCCAGGGACGTGTCCAGGATCCGGATCCCGCCGCCGGGCCTGGTGACCCGGCTCTGCCCGTCTGGCCGCAGCGAAGCGCCCGTACGGCCGGGTGACGATGCGACGAAGGAGACTCACATGTGCACCGCAGGGCTGACCCCCGAACGTACTGCGGACCCAGGTCGCGCATTCCACTTATGGTCCAGCGATGGCGCGGTCATCTTCGCTTCCAACAGCACCGACCCCGCAGGCATGCTCACCGGCGCCCGGGACGTCTTCGGGCCCCGCCTGTTCATCCACCAGTCGCCCACCAGCACCACCCCTGACCACCACACCCACTGCGGTTCGGTAGCCCAAAGCGGGGACGGCAACCCCAGCGTGGCACTCCAGCTGCACATCGACGGTTACACGGAGTTCGGCGACTACTATCCGGACCTGGTGTTTCTCCTGTGTGAGCGCCAGGTCACCGCAGGCGGCGAGCTGTCTCTCGTCGATGGCCAGCGCCTCGTTGACTCGATAGCCAGCAACCCCACTCAGCGAGCGCTGAGCCGGTTCCTGTGGGATGTCAAGCTGGAGCACGGCCGGCCCAATGGACTTCGCTCGCTCGGAACCGGCAAGGCTGTCCCCAGCCGCCGACCAGTGGCGTCGCGGACCTGCGGTGGGCGCCTCACCGTGCGCCGCCATCCACACCAACGGCTCCGCGACGACGGCCCGGCCCGGCCTGACGACCGTCAGCACCTCGCCGCCTGGGCACGACTCACCGAGGAGGCCGCCCGAAGCGCGCCGCGGTTCCTGCTCCACCCTGGGGACTTGCTCTGTCTGGACAACTACCGGGTCTTCCACAGCCTCGAGCCCTACACCGGGTATGACCGGATCCTGCACACGCTGTGGGCCTGGAGCGACATGGCCTTCGGCCTACCCTATCCAATCGATCTGGCACTCCCCGCAGCACCGACATCACCACGGAGCCATCCAGCGAAACGGGCTCCTCACCAGGCACGCTGTCAGCGGTGGTGACTAGCGACCCTTGATCGCTCGATGTGTCATGACGACACACCGCTGCCGCTCAGGGTCCGGCTGGGGGCAGACTCGACGTTGTCGTGGTCGCCGGTGGTGGTGAAGGCGGCGTCGGGATGGGCGTAGGCGACGGACTCGGGGAGGGTGACCCGGCCGGGGCGGGCGTGGTCGCGGGTGAAGTCGTCGGGGGCAGTGTCGTCGGAGTCGCACTCGGTGTTGGCGGCAGAATCGCCGGGGTTGCGGTCGGTGTTGGGGACGGCGGAGTTGACGTTGCTTCAGGGGTCGTCGCCGGAACTGGCGTCGGCGTAGCCGTCGGTGGTATCGGCGACGGACTCGAGGCTGACGAAGCCGGCGTTGCCGGCACGGCTTGCGCAACGGCTACCGGCGCGGGCGGGGCGATATCGATAGGTGTGAGCCGGCCACCGTTGCCGTTGATGCCCGGCGGTACTGGTCCGGGCGCCGATGGGATAGGCACGACACCGGTCAGGTACGCATGAGCCCACCGCAGCACAACGTCGACGTACGTGGCCGATTGGTTGTACCGGAACACAGCCGCTTGCAGCTGGACCGGATCAGACAGGTTTGTGCCGCCAGCGCACAGGTACAGCCCGGTCGTGATGGTGGAGTCGTAGATGTTGTTCGGGTTCGCCACCCCATCGCCGTTGCCGTCGACGCCGAAGCTGCGCCAGGTGGACGGAATGAACTGCATCGGACCCACCGCGCGGTCCCAGACGGTGTCGCCGTCTAGCACGCCCTGGTCGGTGTCCGGGATTGAGGCGATTCCCGGCGACCCATCAAGTCGCGGACCCAGGATCGGCCCTACGGTGTTCCCGAAAGTGTCCACTCGCCCGTCGCTGGCATGATCGGATTCGATGCGGCCGATTCCCGCCAGCACGGCCCACGACAGGTGGCATGCCGGCCGGGTGGCAGCCAGCGTCCGTTGCGCGAACTGGTAGGCATCGAGCACCGCGCCTGGAATTCCCAATGGTCCGTCCGGTAGATCTGGAGGGATAGGAATGCCTGGCAGCGCGCTCGGCAACGCACCAGCCGCTAGCCCGTCGCCACCGAGCCCGATCGCCGGCGCCGCGCTGAGCGGTGGGTCACCGGTGATGCCCAACCCGGCCGGGTCGTCAGGAGGCCGAACAGGTTGCTGATCAACCGTGAGCGTGGGACTGCTCAGCGCGGCGATCGGCACTCCGAGGCTCACTAGGCAACCCGTGATGGCGGCAGCAATGCGCGTGCGGCGCCCATGCGGCAGCCGTAGCCGCGCCTGCGGCTGGTCATCCTCGGAGTCCGGATCAGTCATGCCAGAGTCCTCCCTGGTCCTGGTTGCCAGCGGATCAGCCGAAACGGCCGTTGACGTAGTCGGAGGTGCGGGGATCCTCCGGCGAGCCGAAGATCTTCGCGGTGGGCCCGGCCTCGACGATCACGCCCGGCGTGCCCTGCTCGGCGAGGAAGAACGCGCTCTGCCGGGAGACCCGGGCGGCCTGCTGCATGTTGTGGGTGACGATCACGATGGTCACCTCGCTGGCGAGTTCGGCGATGGTCTGCTCGATGCGCCGCGTCGAGGTGGGGTCCAGCGCCGAGCACGGTTCGTCCATCAGCAGCACTCGGGGACGCACCGCCAACGACCGCGCGATGCACAACCGCTGCTGCTGTCCACCCGACAGCGCTCCACCGGGTTGGCGCAGCCGGTCGCGCACCTCGTGCCACAGCCCGGCCTTGGTCAGGCACTCCTCGATAAGGTCGTCGCGCCCCTCGCGGGAGACCTTGATGCCGGTCAGCTTCAGCCCGGCCGTCACGTTGTCACAGATCGACATCGCCGGGAACGGATTGGGCTTCTGAAAGACCATCCCGATCGCTTTCCGGGCATCGGTGAGTTTCCAGCCCGGGTCATAGATATCCGAGCCGGACAACAAGACCTCACCGGCCAGCGTCGCGCTCGGGATCAGCTCGTGCATGCGGTTGAGAATCCGCAGGAACGTCGACTTGCCGCAGCCCGAAGGCCCGATCAAAGCGGTCACCGACCCGGCCGGCATGAATAGCGATACCCGGTCGAGCACCTTGCGATCGCCGAACCACGCCGAAATCGATCGAGCCTCCAACGCGGCCAGGTCACCCGTACCCGACACGGCCTGCAGTTGGGTGGTCGGCATGATCGTGGTCATGGCGTCAAAGCTCCTCAAATCCCAGTCGTGGACCTTTGGCGGGTCGCCGGCAGCGGCTGGAATGCGCCCGAACGCACTGTGCCGGGGCCGTTGATCGACCCGGCGCAGCGTGCCCGGGGCGACGCTGCCCCGCGAAGGTGAACAAAAGAAGACCAACAATCGACATTTTGACTACCACAAACCCCACAAGGGATAGCTAATTGAGGTGATTGATCGACAATCTCTGCCGCCGGTCCGATTCGATCAATTACACGATCCGGATGGCAAATAAATAAATGCAGCTCGCGCACCATCGACGCAAATGACGCTGGCATCAAGCCCGCCACCGGGATTTCTGCATAAATGATCGCAGCCTGAGGTCTTCAAGATCCCCTGCGCCTGTGTAGAACGCCGCATTGGCCTCTCCTAAGTCGCGAGCGTTGATCCCCCTTAACAAGCGTGTCCGGTAACGTCAATCACCGTTCGAAAGATGTTCATACCCGTCTTGCAGAATCCCTTGCACAGATCGGCAGCTGCCGGCCTGAACACGACGCGCCGGGAACCGGTGCGCGGTCCGCTCCCGATTCCTCGACCGCTCGACCAGGTGAGCGTTGACGATCATGGCCAGAACACGAGGTTGCGATTGCGTGCATCTCAGGCAGAGCAGACCGCAGCCAAGCGAGCGGCGACCATTCTGTTCGCCGTCGTCCTAGGATGGCTGGTATCTCTTGGACTCGGCACCGCGACAGCGCTCGCCGACAACTTTCCAGTACTGACCGAATCGTTTGAATCGCTTCCCGGCTTGCCTGTGGGCTGGAAGTTCGTTGAGTGGGTGCCCGGGAGCTCGACGGCCGCGGTTATCAGTGGTGCGGCGGCCGATGGAACGCACTTCCTGCGGATCGACTCCCCCAAGCCCAACCATGCTCGCGTGGTGGTCCCAGTACGCGTCATCCCGCACACGAGCTATCAGTTTCTCGACCATTGGTATGAGCGAAAGAAGCCGTCGCGGTATAGCGGTTCGTTAAGGATACCGGGAAAACGAGCGCAGCCAAAGTCTACCCACGATCCAAAGCGGGCATCGTTATACGTCGATCTGTCCATGGCTAGCGCCCAAGCGGCGCTAGCGGGGCTTCGCCTTGCCCCGGTCGGAGAGCCGGACGCCCGGCAATCGGTAGACCGTCCACTCGGCGTTGTGGTAGGCGACCGGCAGGCTCGCGAGCGAGTTCCGATCGATCGTCCAGGCTTTGTCCTCGTTCGCGCCGACAACGAGATAATCAGGGGCGAACCTGCGCACCATCGGGTCGTTGACCCTGCCCTGGAGCGCGGCGCTGACCGCAGCCTCCCGCTGCGCATAGGGCAGGCTGAAGTTGAATAGCCAGCCCTGGTAGCCCAGTACGATCGACCGCCCACCCAGCGTCGCGACCGGTGCGCCAGGTCGCTCAGGGCCGATGAACACGTCCTCGGGCGCGGTGTTGGCGCGGACCCACCCAGCGAGCGCCACATCAGCGTTGTCCGCGAACTGGTAGCGCATCTGAAACTCGTGGGTGATCGACAGGGCGCCCGGGAGCGCCACGATGAGACCAGCCGGTACCAGCACCGCGAGGCTCCAGCGCCTCGCCTGGTAGATCTGGACTGCGAGGAAACCGGCGAACAGGCCAGCCATGAGGTACACGTAGTAGATCAGCTTGAGGTTGTCGTACTCGAACGGCTGGAACACATACATCTGGGTGGCGAGGAGAATCCCCAGGAAGGGCAGGTACCACACCAGGTAGTGCCGCCAACCCGGACGCAGCAACACGAACGGCAGGGCGACGAACAGGACGCCCATCAGGCCGAAGTTGGTCCACCAAAATGTCCAGATCGACTCGCCGTTGCCCACCATCCAGCCGAGGCGGACCCGTCCTCCGGTGCCGCCGTGGTTGGCCAGCTGTTGCCACGCCAGCTGCGGTGCGGTCAGGCCGAGCGCGATCCCCCCTGCGGCTAGATGACTCCAGGGGACCCGGCGCTGACGGACGGCGGACTCCACGGTGAAGACGAAGAGCACCGCCCCACATGCGATGAACGAGTGCGGGTGGGCCATCGGCAGCAGCCCGATCAGCGCGCCGCTGACGAGCAGGTACCGCCGCCGCTCACCGGTGCGCCGGGCGGCATGCAGCAGGATCAGCACGGCGAGCCCGACCCCGAAGCCGAACAGGATTGCGCGCTGCGGCAGCAGAGCATCCGTGACGAGATTGGTGACGTTGCCGTTCTGCGCGCTGAGCACGGTGTAGTCCAGCGGGAGGTTAGAGAGGAAGTCCGGCAGGCTTTTACCGCTGTGCCGCCAGTCGGCGAAGGCGGCGGGCAGCCCGGCGGCCGAACCGATCAGCAAGAACGATGCGAGGCCTATCACAGCGGCACCGACGTGGCCGAACAGTCGCAGGCTGAAGGAGAGCAGCAGCTGGCAGATGGCCAGTGACAGCAGGACAGCGGGCAGGAACAGGCCGAGATGCAGGCTCCAGCCGTCGCGGAGGTAGAGGGCCGAGAGGAAGTCGACGAGGAACGGGTAGGTCATCCGCGCCCCGCTCGCGACCGGCAGGTCCAGCGGCATCCGGTCGAACACCGCGAGGTGGCTGATGATCGACGCGTGCAGCCCGAAATCACCCCAGGTCGCCCCGGCCGTATATACCCCCGTCCGGTCTGACGGGAGGCTGTGCGTCCAGAACAGCGTGCCGAGCAACGCCGTGGTGCCCAGGCTGGCCACGCCCCAGAGGATCCAGCCGGGCCTACCCCCTTCGAGCGGGCGCCATGTGGGCCGACCCGGCTTCCACAACACGACGCAGGCGCCGGCGCCCAGCCCGATGGTGAGCGGGATCGCGAAGTGGTACGGCAGGACCAGCGACGCGAGGAACGCCAGCCAGGTCCAGACGAACAGGCCGATCACAATAGTGAGCGCCGCGGCCTCGAAGGGATAGAGCGGCAGCTGGAGCCACCAGACGATGGCAGCCCCCAGTAGGAGCGCCGATAGGAACAGGATCAGCGCCACGAACCCAACCAGATGCGAGCCGACAGGCCGCCGTCACTGAGCGGGAGCCCGTAGGAGAGTGGGGCGAAGAACAGGAAGCACGCCAGCGCGACCGCGAGGATCCCCCAGTACAGGGCAGCTGAACCCCGGGATGGGAACTGCCACGCCTTCTCACCGTCGGTCATCCAGCCTGCCAGCAGTCCAAGCCCGATACTGACCGCTGCGATGCAGAACATGAACGCAAAGAAGTAGTGGTAGAGAAACATCGGCCGGACGATGGTGGCGAACGGCAGGAAATTGGCTGCCCACGCGACACCCAGTAGAGCCATTGCCCAGCGATGCCGTGCGAAAAGCTCCGGGCGGCGCATCCAGCCGACCGCGACGATCACCACGCCCACTAACAGGCCCCACCAGATGACCGGGTTGCCCTGGAGATAGATGTACTCCTTACCGCCGGTCCAGTAGTAGACGGGGCGCTTCAGCAATGGCCAGCTCAACCAGCTGGAGCTGTAGGGGTGGTGGCTGTTGTCGAGCGCGAGCTCATAGCTGTGCATCGCCTGGTTCAGCTCGATGAAGCGGTCGGTGAACGACATGCCGGCGCCCGGGCTGTAGTGGGGGTTGCCGACCAGGGTGGATTGGAAGCGCGCAGACATGAACGCATCACCCGGGCCACTATGGGGCAGCAGCTGGAAATGGATGGCGAAGACGCTGACGTAAACAACGGCCGGGATGAGGAGCAGGACGCCTGCCTGGGGTAGTGCGAGCCGCCAGCTGACCCGCGTGCGCAGCGTCTGAGCCAGCCACACCAGCCCGATCACGCCGAGTGCAGACAGGCCGGTCAGCTTGGTGCTGGCAGCCATTCCGGCCAGCACAGCGCTGGCAATCAGCGGGATCCAGTGCGCCCGTCCGGTGCGGCGCCGGGACGCCAAGTAGCAGGTGATGGCCCCAATGCCGAACAACAACAGCATGCTGTCAATGAGGGTGAACCGGGACTCGACGAGGATCGCGTTGTCTAACGACAGTAGTGCCGCCCCGAACGTCGCCACCCGCCGGCTGGCCGCCAGCTCGCGCAGCAACTGGTAGAACACCGCCACCAGCGCCGTACCGGCCAGCGCAGGCAGGATGCGCAGGGCCACCGCAGGATCGGTGGACTGCGTGTTGGCGGTGACCCCGGCCAGCTTTGCCCAGCCGGCCAGCAGCAGCTTCCCCAGCGGGGGGTGGAGGTCGAAGAAGTACGAGCCCTGGAGGTAGCGCAGCGCGGTGTCCCGGAAGTACACCTCGTCGAAGACGATCGCGCGCGGGTGGGTGATCGCCGCCAGGCGGGTCACCGCCGCGAAGAAGATCAGCCAGAGCAGCTCCGGAGGCAGGTTCAGCCGCCGCCAGGCTGCACCTACGCCACCAGAGGCATCAGGCTTGCGAAGGGACGTCGCGTCCTGATCTCCATCGCCAGTAGCGCGCTTGCTCGAGTGTTCGAGGGGCCGAGAGCGGACCGAACCTACCACGCAACACTCCATTCCATGCGGACGGCCCGCGGAGGGCACTGTGCAAGACGGGTGTGAACATCGATCGAACGGCGGACCACGACACACAGGCACGGTCATGTACAAGGGACATCTATTGGCGAGATCATCGTTTCGTGCCCTGTCATTGACGCCCGCCATTCTGCGCAGGCATCATCACTGCCACTCATCTTCCGGGTGGGCGCATCCTGGCCTCGCCACTAAAGCGCCGGGTTAAGAAGGGATCAACAGTGAAGGAAACACTCGTATAATCCTGAGTGCAGCCCGCCCCCAAGAGCACGTCTCACCTTGGTTTTCCGCGCGGAGTGACGAACACTCCACTCTGCGCGATAATGGTGGCGTTGACATTCTCCTTACTGTTTCGAGCGTGACCCTTGGCGACGTCGCTGCGGCAGCTACCTCCGGTGGGCCTGCGCTCTCACCTGTTGTCGACATAGTCATTCCCGTCCACAATGAAGAGATCGACCTCGAGCCGTGCGTGCGAGGTCTGCTTGGGCACCTCACCACCGGGATGCCCTACTCGTTTCAGATCACGGTCGCCGACAACGCCAGCACCGATGCAACGCTGGAGATCGCGAACCGGCTGGCTGCGGAAATTCCGTCGGTACGAGTCGTGCACCTGCCGGAGAAAGGCCGCGGACGTGCCCTGCGGACAGTCTGGTCGAGCTCTAACGCGGCGGTGCTGGTCTACATGGACGTCGACCTGTCGACCGACCTCGCGGCTCTGCTGCCACTGATCGCACCGCTGGTCTCGGGCCACTCCGACCTCGCCATCGGCACCCGGCTGCACCGAGGGTCACGCATCGTGCGCGGCGCGAAGCGGGAGTTCATCTCCCGCAGCTACAACCTGATGCTCCGCCACACCCTGTCCACCGGCTTCTCCGACGCGCAGTGCGGGTTCAAAGCCATCCGGCGGGAGGTCGCCGAGCACCTGCTGCCGCTCGTCCGGGACAACGAATGGTTTTTCGACACCGAACTGCTCGTGCTCGCCGAGCGCAGCGGGCTGCGGATCCACGAGGTTCCGGTCGACTGGATCGACGACCCTGACAGCCGGGTGCACGTCGTCGACACCGCAAAAGCCGACCTCAGCGGAATCGCCCGCCTGGCCCGCGCATTCGCGACCGGCAAGCTGCCGGTAAATGATCTCCGTGCCCTGCTGGGACGAACTCCACTGGAGCCGGCCACGCCGGGCGTACCGGCCGGTCTGACTCGCCAACTGGTGCGCTTCGGCGTCATCGGGGTGTTCAGCACGCTGGCTTACCTGCTCCTGTTCCTCCTGCTGCACAACCGGTTGGGTGCCCAAGGTGCCAACGCCCTGACCCTATTGATCACCGCAATCGTGAACACAGCGCTGAACCGGCGATTCACCTTCGGCGTCACCGGCCGCCAGCGCAGGACGCGCCATCAACTTCAAGGACTGATCGTCTTCGGGTTCGCTTTAGGCGTGACCAGCGGCACACTGGCCGGCGCACATTACCTGAACAGCACACCACCGGCCGCAGTAGAGCTCACCCTGCTCGTCGCAGCCAACGCAGCCGCCACCCTGATGCGATTCCTCCTCCTGCGCCGTTGGGTCTTCCGCATAGCCTGATCAAGGCTGATCCGATGGGCGCGGTGGAGTTGGAGGAACGCCGCGCAGCCTGGAATCACCTCCCCACCGGTGGCCGCCTCGGGGTCCTGACCTTCGAACGGCGCGCGCGGCGGCGGGTGTGGGAACTGGCCTCGCTGCGTAACCGAGCAAGCCGCCGACTACTCGGCCCTCGACACAGGTACTCCCCGGTCCGATGGCCGGGCCCTGATCAGTCACAGCACGTTCGGCAGCATCGCGGCGATGTCGTCGGCAGCGAATAAGCCGAGCGTGACCAGCACCGGCACGCCGATCACCCAGGCCGGCCACAGCCCGGTGCGGAAGCGGACCCACACAGTGGCGATCGCCGCCCCCACCAACAGGATTGACCACCCGACCACGCCCCACAGTGCCGAGGTGTCACCGGCCATGATCGCGTCGGCCGGTGGCAGTGCCCGGGATGGCAGCTGAGGGGGCCGAGGTTGAGTCTCACTAACCAGGTCCGCATCGACGCGCAGGGCGTCGATGGGCGCCAGCGCCGGCCCGTCGGTAGTCACCAGGGTGAGCCGGCCATGACCACGAGTAAGTGCCGGGGGGATCGGGTCCCCCGCCCGCCGAACACCGAGCACGGTGAAGGAGCTCTTGCCCTGCCCGGTGGTCACAAAAATGTGATCATCCGCGCTCAGCTCACCGATGGATCCGAACGGCCCGCCATAGGTCGCCCGACGCCCAGCGATCACGCTGGTGCCGGCTTGGCCCGGGAGCGGGGTATCCCTGCGGTGGCCCGGCCCGGACATCAGCGTGCCCGATGTCGTGCCTTCCACGACAACTTCACGCAGACTCAGCCGCGGGATCTCCAGCAACGCCACCGGCGCTCCCGCGGCCAGCGGCAGGCCGGCGTCATCGAAGGGACCAACCGGCGCCACCAGGTCCTGGCCCTGGGCGTCTTTGCCCTGGGCCAGCTCGAGGCGGAACAGCGCAGCAAGCCGCGCCTGGTCCCGGTCGTGCCGGAGGCCACCGAGCACGGTGAGCTCGATCAGGAAGGACAGCGCGAGCACGGCAACGATGCCGAGTATCTGACCGACTAGCCGGTACTCGGTGTGATCGTGAGGAGCTGAACCGCCCACCGGCGGCCGGGCTCGCTCCTCGCGGGGTAGCCGCTCGTCCACCCGATACCTCCGATGCGACACAGCAACGACGCCTCGGCGGTCGACCCGATCGAGACCAGGGCCCTCCACGGGCTCGCGTCGGTGTTCCCCAGGGCCGGCCTCCCGCCGGGAGGTCACGAGAAGCGCCGTATCCGGCCGGCGCCGGCCGGCACCGGAAATCAGCGCTGTCAGTTGCTCGGCCATCACTGTCAGCAGGCAGACGAATCGTTCATAGAGTTCCTTACCAACCGTGACGCCGAGCATGACCGCCAGCAGCGCGGTTCTCCGTCGACGCAGGTGTAGGCCCTGACATCGAGCGGCAGCCATCCGGCCTCCCTCACGCGCCGATTGAGACGCCGGGGACCCTGCCCCGTGGATGTAAACGGAGCAGGTCGAAAGATCGACGAAAGGATTGCTACCAACCCCACAGGGGACAGCTACCCAACGTTATGAGAAAGACCGGTCGCGTTTCGCGAGTTCGCCGGCCGTCACCGACCGTGGTCAGAAAGGCAAGCGGTGCTCGCCGAAGTATCCGGCGGCACGCACCGCATGCCCATCCGATATCTCTCCGGTCACCCGGTAGCAAACACCCCGCGCAATGGCCACCGCATGGTCACCGAAACGCTCGTAATAGCGGCCGATCAGAGCGGCGTTTACGGCCGGTTCCACGCCATCTGACCAGTCCTTGGCAAACAGAATGCCGAACAGGTGGCGAAGCAGCGCATCCACCTCGTCGTCCGCGACCGCGAGCCGGCAACCGGACAGCGGATCCTGGTACTCGATCGCCGTCGCAGCATCCGCTGCGAGCTGGCTGGCGAGCAGGCTCATCCGGGCCAGGACCGGCCGCACTGTGCCCGAGGTCATGGGGTTGGGGCGCTTGAATTGAGCGATCATGGCGACGTGCCGGGCGAGGTTGCCCATCCGCTGGGCGTGGCCCAGTGCGTGCACGGTCGAAACCACTACCCGAAGATCGCCCGCGACAGGCGCCTCCAGCGCCAGCAGGGCGACGCATCGTCGCTCCAGCGAGGTATACAACCCCTTGATCTGGTCATAGTCATCGACGACCAGCGCGGCGAGTGCGAGATCATTCTGATGCAGCGCGATGGACGCATTGGTCATCATGTCACCGGCCAGCCGCACCATCCTGGCAAGATGGCTGGCGAGCTCATCCAGCCCGGCATGGAATGCGGCCCGCATGGCACCCACCTTCTATGTCACACACAAGTGTCACATCCGCCACAACAGCACCGCAACCGATGTTCCTTATTTGCGGAGTTCCAGCGCTGAGCGGTCGGCAGTAGCGGGATTTAGGCGGGTCAAGGCTCCTTATCAGAGGGTTCAGGTACCGGGTTGCACGGTGTGCACGATCGTGCCGACGTGCTCACCGTGCAAGGCCTTGGTGATGTTCCCCGGGGTCAGCCCGTTGATGACCTGAATCTGGTTCAGGTGCTTGGCGTGCGCCATCAGGTCCAGTACCAACGAATCGATCGGGAGGGTGGCGAGCTTGCGGGCCCGCAGATCTGCCGCTGCGATCCGCGGGATGAGCTCGGGCCGGCTTCCGTTGGACGTGGACGGGTCGCTGGTGAACACCCCATCGACGTCCTTGACGTAGGTGATCCTGGCGGCTCCGTAGGCGTCGGCGAGCAGGAACGCGCCGGTATCCGTGCGATGCGGTGGGATCTTGCCCACCTCGGGAGGGAACTCGAAAAGCTCATATGGTGGGTACCCGTTGGACACCACGGCCCGGCTGGCGCTCAGGTGCACTGCGAGCTGGTGCGCGATCGCCGCGTGCGGCAGGTAGGACACCCCCTGCTCGGCGAGCAACGCTGCGACGAGGTGCCCGTTCTGCTCGGCATCGGCGGAGACCAACGCGGCCAGCACACCGGTGGGCAGACCGAGGTCGAGCCCGACACCGAGAGCGTGACGGCCCCGGATTCCTGGACCGGTGAGGATCAGCATCCGGTGCTCCGGCAACGCCGTACGCAACTCGTCGACGACTCCGACCACCGCGTCGCGGCCTTTGTCCATGATCGAACGCCCGCCGATCACGACCACGTCCAGCCACGGAAGTAGGGGGATCACCGGACGATCCAGCGGCCGGACGAGTTCGCGATCGAGCAGGGTCTGGCGCATCAACGCCGAGGGCACGTCCTTGGCTGCGAAGGAGGACTCGGAGTGCGAGGCGGTGTCTGTCATGGTGTTCTCCTCGATACCAGGTCAGCAGCGTCTGGGTGGACCGGCGGTCACGCCGCCGAGATGATCGTGCCGACGTGCTCGCCGGCCAGCGCCCGCCTGATCAGACCCGGCCGCAATCCATTGATGACCTGGACTGACTTCACGTGCCGGGCGCGACGCATCAGCTCCAGGACCGGACGCTCGATGATGAGATCCGGTAGATCCGCCGCGATCAGCTCGTCCACCGTGATCTCCGGGATCAGCTGGGCATCCGGGTCGGTCTTCGGATTGGCCGTATACAGCCCGTCCTCGTCCTTGACGAAAATCATGTTGGCGCAGCCATAGACCTCCGCGACGAGGTAGCACCCGGCGTCTGTGCGGTAGGGCGGTATCACGCCCTCGCGGGGAACGTGCTGCCACATGTCATACGGAGGCATTCCAGAGAAGATCGCCGCACCGCACTCGGCCAGGTACAGCGGGATCGCTCCGAAGGCCGAGCCACCGACGACCGGCACACCATGGCGCGCCATCAGGTACCCCAGCATCTGGGCGTTCTGGTCGGCGACTGCCGCGCCGACATCGGTCAGGACCCCGGTCGGCAGGCCGAGTTCGGCCGCCAGCGCATACACATGCCGGGCGCGGGTTCCTGCACCCGTGCCAATGAGAATCTGATGGCTCCGCTTGACCGCCACCAACTCCTCGACCACCGGATAGACCGCCGACCTACCCCGGTCGATCAAGCTTTGACCGCCGATTTTAATGACGCTCACATCGGGCAGAATGGCATAATCGGGCACCATTCCACTCGCCTGCATCAATTCCGGGTCGCTCAACGACCGGCTCATCAGCAACGATTCCAGGGAAGCCCTACTCGCGACATCCGTCATGTGATCATCTCCACGCCACGCCGCCGGAATACCGGTACCGGTGATCGACCCTAGACCGCCACGGCATCCGGCGCGAGGGGCAATGGGCGCCGGTTACCCCGAACGTGCGGAGCGCGTCGCTGCGCATTCTCCGCATGGGCGCGTCCCATGCACAGGGATTCCCGTCCCCGCGGATTCGTCAGCCGGACGAGTGGTTCGTCACCCCGTTCAGGTACGCGCTTGCCGACTACGTCGATGCTGGTATGGAGATGACGAACACGATCACCCAACCCGCCCTGGTGTGGTACGTCAGCTACGGGTCGAATATGTGCGCTGACCGGCTGGGCTGCTATCTCGCGGGCGGCGTGCCGGCGGGGGCCAGCCGCGGCTATTCGGGCTGCCGTGAGCGCCGAGCGCCGCTGCGGTCAACCGGCTACCGGCTTGCCGGCGGGGTGTACTTCGCCACCGAGTCGGCGGTGTGGGGCGGCGGGCGAGCCTTCTACGACGCTGATCTTCCCGGCACCGCCGCGGCCCGCGCCTACTTGATCACATCCGGGCAGTTCGCCGATATCGCCAGCCAGGAGATGTACCGAGCCACCGGGGCAGATCTGGACCTCACTGCGGTGCTCGCAGCCGGCCGAGTCGAACTCGGTCCGGGCCGCTATGAGACCCTCCTGTACCTCGGTGACCTGGACGGATACCCGCTGCTGACCTTTACCGCCCCCTGGCATGCCGGCGACGTGTGCCCGATCGCGCCGTCTGCGTCCTACCTGCGCATGCTGGCCGCGGGGCTGCGAGAGACTTACGGCTGGACCGGCCGCCGGATCGGCGGCTACCTGGCCGGCCTGCCGGGGGCGCGCGGCCACTGGACTGCGGCGCAGATCGCCGCGCTGGACTGTCGCTAACCGGTGCACGTCACGCGGAGAACCGGTCGTCGGCCACCGGCTGCACGCTCGCCTCGCGGATGGTGGGCCGGTCGGCCACGATCTCCTCCTCAATCTGCTCCTCCCGGCGGCGGTCGCGGACATTCACCACGATCGCCATCGTGATGCCGTGCGCGGCGGCGAGTATCAGGAGAACCACGCCCAGCTTGACCACGAGGTCGCGCACCGGCATCCCGGTGGACACGTTGATCATCGAGATCAGCGCCACCGCTCCCAGTACCGTGAGATGGAAAAGTACCGACACCAACTGCATCACTGAACGGCCGGAGTCGCCTGAATATACTTTCCGCAGGTACCCGAGCCCGGCCCGGTAGATGATTTGCCCGTCTATCAGGACAATCAATACCCCGATTAGTAGGAAAGTTGCATAACTATTGGCGTCCATCAGCGAGCCCTTTACTGTCACAGGTAGTCGTACGCAAAGCCACTGGCTCCGGCGTACACTGAGCGCCCAGCAGCCCGGCCACTAGTCTCCCGACCGAGTGCCTCCGTCAGCCGCCGGTCCCAAGTTCGCAATCGCTTCACAACCTCGCCTATCTGCGCTGAGCCTGTTGCCGTGCCATCAACCTGTTGTCGCCGCACATTGCGGGCCGTCGCGGTAGTGCGCTACCGCCGGAACAGGCTCCAGCCGGCGTCCTTGATCTTCTCGCCGGCCTGCTTGACGTGGCCCATGCCTTGCTGCAATCTGCCGTCGACTGCCATCCCGGGGTTATTGGAGATCTTGCCGGCGGCTTCCCTGGCTTTGCCCTTCAACACCTGGACCCGATTCGCGATCTTGTCCTGCATACCCATCGCAAGCACTCCTTCCACTGCGCCAGCGCCGGGCGCGTCACGTGTGAACTGGGATACCCCCGCCCTGACCTCGTCAAACCTCCTGCCGCGCAGTGGCGCGCAACGTCGATTGCACGGGGCACCACTCGCGGCGTCACAGCCGCGAAGCGCTGGGTGACCTTGCACGCGACAAAGCGACGATCTCGGGTGTCCCGGCTATTGGATGACACTCGAATAGGTAGCATTGTTGAATTTTCGTAACCATTCGGCATCCGTTCGATGAAAAGCTCTCGATCGCGACGGGCAGCACTCAGAGTTCACCTGTCCGACGCAGCGGCGCAGCCAGCTCGCAGCCGACGTGGCGTATCCAGGGTAAAGAGGTGGGGTAAAGGCACCCGGAGATTACCGTGCACGCACAGACGCCCCGCCATCGGCGGAGAGCCGGCTCAGGACCTCCCGCCATCGCGTTGATTGCCTGGATCAGCACCGACCCCTATTTGCGCGATGCGGCTACTACCGTAAGTCATCGACGTGAGATCGCGATGCCATTGCTTTCCGGGACGCGATCGGCCAAGGCGGCCGCCGCGGTTTGCTTCGTCCTCGCCTGTGCCGCCCTGGTAGGCATCACCGAAATCGTCAGCCACGGGCGCGCGGTGGCCCAGGACACCATCGCAACGGCGCCCCGTATCTTCCCCGTGACGCAGGCGGACGCGACAAACCCCAGCGGCGCCGGCAAGCCGCCAGACCACAGCACAGCTGCCGGCGAAGCGGGGATAGGCCGCGTGCGCACGAACAAAATTTTTAGCGATAACAGCAGGTCGAGATGACCCCAGCCGTTTAGTACCCGCGCTCGCCGGGTACAGCCCGCGGCATGAGACTTGCATCGAAAGTGCGGCATATCCCCGGCCGGCTGGCCACTGGTTCCTTTATCCTCAACTCGGGCCTGACGAAACTTTCCGCGAATGATCAGGCCGCCGCCAGCATACACGGAATGGCCACCGGAACTTATCCCGCCCTCAAAAGGATCGACCCTAAACTGTTCATCAGGCTGCTGGCCGGAGCGGAGATCGCAATAGGCGTGGCACTACTGACACCAGTGGTGCCCACCGCGGTCGCCGCAGCCGGCTTGGCCGGTTTCTCCGCTAGCTTGCTGGGACTTTATCTGCGCACCCCGGGTATGCACCGGCGCGGCAGCCTGCGACCCACTCAGGACGGCATCCCGCTGGCCAAGGACGTGTGGCTGCTGGGGATGGCCATCGACTTCCTCATCGACGAAGTCAGCCACCGGAAGAGGTGAACCTCACGCCGGCGGTTGAGAACGCTGGCGTGGGACGCCGTCGATGTCGGCGTCGGCGACGGTGTTGTCGCCAGGCCAGCTACCCTCGCCGCGCGCTACGCCGCGGCTCAGGCGCCCAGCCTGCGCCGCGGTCACCCGCGAGCGCGGTCGCAGGCCCCACAGCTGCGACCCCAGCCGCTCGGGCAGCGCAGCGGCGATCGAGCCGACCACCTGGTCCGGCAACTGTTCGCCGAGAACTGTCAGTGTTGCGAAGATGGCGCGTTCGGCGTCGTCTCGGGTGGCCAGACCCGCCCGGGCCTGAACCTCGCTGATGAACTGCTCATCGTGCATCGTGCGCTCCTGCTGGCCCGCATGGGAGCACCGGCCGACGCGAAGTCGCGGGCCGGCCGGTGCTGAGAATTCCGCGGCTGACCCGCGGATCACTGCTAGCGTCCGCGGCCGGACAGCGCGTCGCGGATCCGGTCGACCAATCCAGCGCCCGGAGCCAGCACACCGAGCAGCGCACCCTCAGACGGTGCGGAGGGATGGGGCCGCGTCGGGGCCACCTTCTCTGCCTGCTGCACCTTGCGCCCGAGGTCCTGGAGCTCCTGCTCGGAACAGGCCGCGCGCAGCTGCGGGAACAGATTGTTCTCCTCTTCGGACACGTGGTGGCGGATCTCGCCGATCAGTTTGTGCAACGTAGGCCAGAACTGCGGCTGATCCGGGGTGAGCTGCTCCAGCTCCTTCATGGTCTGTTCTGCCTCATCGTGCTCGTGCAGCTCGTGATCGGCGATATCGTCGCCGTCGGGTAGCGCCTTGCGCACGGCCGGGTAGAGGTAGATCTCCTCCGCGACGGAATGCTTGACCAAAGACGTCACAACCTGCTCGGCGAGAAGCTGGGCCTTCTCGTCGGTGGCGCCGTCCATCTTCTCGAGTTGCGCGAAGACGTCGTCGACTTCGCGGTGCTGCTCGGTGAGAAACACGATTACGTCAGTCGGTGTGGTGGATGCCGTCATGCTGTGGGTGTACCCACCCGCCAGCCCAGCGAAACGGCTATGCCGGGCTATACGGGGCCGCTGGCCGCTATCAATCCAAACCGGCCATCTGCTCCTGTAAGTACGCCAGTGTTTGGCGCAGCACCCGCGAGACGTGCATCTGTGAGATTCCGACCTGCTCGGCGATTTGAGTTTGCGTCAGTTGCCGGAAGAACCTCAGTGCAATGATGGTCCGTTCGCGGGGCGGAAGCTGCGCCAGCAGCGGCCGCAGCGCTTCCCGATCGTCGATGAGAGCAAGCTCGCCGTCCAGCCCGCCGATGAACTCACCCAGCGTCGCCTTACCCTCCCCAGACCCGAGCATCTCGTCCAGCGACGAGCTCCGGTACGCCTCGCCTGCCTGCAGCCCTTCGATCACTTCCGAGACGGGTAGTCCGAGCCGCTCGGCGATCTCACTGGGCCGGGGAGCGCGGCCCAGCTGCTGGGACAGTTCGGCCAGCGTGCTCCTGATCGCGATGTGCAGGTCCTTCAGCCGGCGCGGGACCCGTGTCGACCACCCGTGATCCCGGAAATAACGACGCACCTCGCCGGTGATCGTCGGCACCGCAAAGGAGAAGAAGTCCGAACCTCGGTCGGGCTCGAACCGGTCCACGGCATTGATCAGCCCCACCGTGGCAACTTGCATCAGGTCGTCGAGCGGCTCGCCACGACCTGCGAAACGTCGCGCGATGTGTTCGGCCACCGGCAGGTAACCGTTGATCAACTGTTCGCGCAGGCGAGGGCGCTCGGGGTCGTCGGCGGCCAGCTCGGCGTACCGGCGCTGCAGCGGACTGAGGTGCGCGTACTCACCGTGCTCAGTTCCCACCGAGGACACAGATGGCATCACGGCTGTTGCGCCGTCGCGGCGTTCTTCGCCACGGTGATGCAAATCCGGCTGCGCTGACCTAGTTCCCTGGGCAGTGCGACGGCGCTGACGTCGTCGGCGAGGCATTCCAGCACCCGCCAGCCGAACGAGCGGGTGGGTGGCGGTTCGGTTTCATCCTCGACGTCGACGTCAGCCGCCACCTCGATGCGCTCCGGCCGGGCCGTGAAGCGGCACCGCAACGTCGCATCCTTGGGCGCCAGACGGACCAGCATGGCGCACAGGTCATCGACCGCCATCCGCAGGTCATCGATCGAGTCGAGGTCGAAATCGGCGCGCGCGGCAAGATCTGCCGCGACGGTACGGATGGTGGCGATCACGGCGGTACCGGCCGTGGTGTGCAGCTCAAGGCACAACGCCGAGTCCTCGCCGGGCGAATCGTCTGGTCGGGCACCCCCGTTGGAGGTTGAGCAATCTCTATCCACGTACGTCACCGTGATCGTCCCGCATTCATGGTGGCGTCGATCGCCACGACGCTCCAGGCTAGAGCAGCCATCGTCGTCCCTTCTATTCGTCGGTTACGCCGTGGTACGGCACTGTCGGTTGGCTCTCATGCGGCGCATCCGGTCGTGCCCGCGGTGTTCCCGAGGTCGAAAGGCGCCAAACCAGGCTCCAAAGCCCTGCCAATAGCACTGCCAGCACTGCCGATCACCGACGCCGGCCCTACAGCGAGTTCTTCAGTGCATCCGGCACTGTGTCGGCGAAGGTGAAGTGATCACGCAGTTCAGTCGCCTCGAGCGCCCGGTTGGCGATCCTGGAATGGCACACCAGGCGCAGGGCGCGACTTTCGCGGGCGGCCAGCTCGTTCGCCTCGAACAGCGCGGACAAACCGGCCGATCCCAGGAACTCCACACCGTCGAGATCCACCACGACGACCCGGGCGGCGGACAGCTGCGTGTTCAGGAAACTCGCCAGCTTCGGCGCGGTCAACGTATCGACCTCACCGCGCACGATCACCACGCGCGCATCGGGACCGTGCTCGGCCACCTGCAAGCCGATGATGTCGGCAGGGAACTCACTGGCGGGGGAATCACTGTCCACCCCTGCACCATATAGCGCAGGCCGTAGCAGGCCTACCGGGGGCCGACCGGATAGCCCATCGGATGAGATCTCGCACTACCCGCCACGTTCGACGGCTCGTAGCGCCAGCACGGCAAGATCGTCACCGTCATTGCGGCCGAGCCAGCCGGCGATGGTCCGCTCCACCCGGGTAGCGACAGCCTGCGCCGTCATCCCCGCACAGTCTCGCAGGCACGCGGCCAGCCGGGCCGACCCGAACTGTTCGGAACCATCAGCGCCCGGGTGGCCGGCCTCGGTGACACCGTCGCTGTACAGCAGCAAAGTCTCACCCGGCCGCAAGGTGATCGTGGTCCGACCGAACCGGGCGTCCGGAAGGATCCCTACCACGGTGCCGGGCACCGTCACCTCTTCAACCTGCCCACTGCTGCGCAGCATCATTGGTGCGGGGTGGCCGCCGGTGGCGAGGGTCAGCTGATGAGCCTCGCCGGTGGGGCGCAGCGCGCCGAGCACCAGCGTGGTGAACACGGTGCGCCCACCGGCCAGCAAGGCACGGTTGAGCAGGTAGAGCAACTGAGTCGGGTCCTGCTCGGTGATCATCAACGCGGACAGCGAGTGCTGCACCCGGCCGCTTTCGGCCAGCGCCTCGGCGCCCTTGCCGCACACATCGCCGAGCCCGAATATCGCGCCTCGGTCAGGTGTGGGACGAAAGAGGTAGAAGTCACCACCCACCGCCAGGTCGCCGGCCGCCTGGTAGGCGACGCCGAGCTGGATTCCGGGCAGTTCCGGCAGCGCGCCGGGCCGTGGTGGCAGCAGCGGAGCCTGCAGCAGTGCCAGCGCGGTGGCCTGTTCACGGCGCCGGCGGCTGGCTGCGATGATCGGCCCGGCCAGCGCCGCCAGCTGGCCCAGCAGCGTCACCGACACGGGTGCCACCACGATCAGCAACCCCTCAGTCCGGTCCGGGCCACGTAACGGCGCCGCCACAACTGGCAACTTCTCGGTGACGTCGGACCCGAATACCGCACCCAACGCGGGAAGCTCATCGGCAGGCACCGTGACGGTGTCCGTGCCGCTGTCTGTGCCGCTGCCTGAGGCCGTCCCGCGCAGCGCGCCGGCCAGTACCGGGGCTATTCGAGCGGCCGGTGTCCGGGTCATCCCCTGGGCGGGCGGCGCCGCATCACCAGCAAAGCGCCACCAGGACACCCGGGCCCGCGGCGCCGGAAGCAGCACCGCAGCCTGGGCTGCTACCGTCGGCACGGCCAGCCGGACCAGAGCGGCCGCCGCCGCATCGTGCCCGGCTTCGATGGCCAGCTCGCGACCGGCCTCCACCATGAAGTCCGGTGCTACGAAGTTCGGGGATTCGAAGTTCGGGGAATCGAAGATCGGGGATACGAAGTTCGCAGATTCCGCCTGGCCGCCGATGCTGTCGCGATCGCTGTTGCTCGTCAGACCTCCGGTGCCAGGGCAGGCGTCGAAGTCCACGTCGCTGATCACCCAGGCCTGCCAGCCATCAGCGAGCGGCCGCAACCGTCCGCTGACCGGGCGCGCGCCTGGACCGGCGACGAACTCTTCGTCGGAGCGCCGGAACTCGGCACCGAGGCGCAGGCCGGGGAACAGCAAGCGGGCCGCCGCGTTGAGTAACCGGATCCGACCCGAGGCGTCGTGCACGATGACGGCTTGGCCGATGTCGTCGAGGAGCGCCGGCAGCCCGGGCACCAGCAACTCGGCCACGGGGTCTGAGTCAGATGCCACTGCATCTCCTCCCCGATCCGGGTGCGTGGCGACGAGGGTAGTCCGACGGCCTGGTGCGCCGGCCAGTTCGTGGCTCAGGAGCCGAACCTGGGTTCGAAAACCAACGATAATCGTGGCACGCTGCGGGCATTAAAACTGTGGCGTCTGTACCGTTTTCGGGAGGGCCATCGTGAGCGCGCAGCCAGTGTCGGCCGCAGATACGCTTCCGGACCGAGGAAATCCACCCGATCCCGCCGCGCTGGAGCGGATCCTGCTGGCTCTGGAGGAGCTTCGCGACGGCAACTTCCGGCGCCGCGTGGTGGTGACCGACGCCAGCGTCACCGGCCGGATCGCCACCGTGATCAACCAGATCGCCCAGCGCAACCAGTCACTGGTCGGCGAGTTGGTCCGGGTACGGGAGGCGGTGGGCCAGGACGGCCGGACCCGTGAGCGGCTCGTCAACGAAGGTGGCGCCGGGTGGTCGGTAGCCGCCGGCGCGATCAACGGCTTGATCGACGACCTGACCCGGCCCACCACCGAGCTGGCCCGGGTACTAGCCGCGGTGTCCGAAGGTGACCTGTCGTCACGGGTGACCGAGCAGCCGCTGCGTGGCGATTTCGCGCGGCTGGGCCACACCGTCAACGGATTACTCGATCAGTTGTCGCTGTTCGCCGCTGAGGTGACCAGGGTGGCCCGCGAGGTCGGTACCGAGGGCCGGCTCGGTGGCCAGGCGAACGTCCCCGGGGTGGCCGGAACCTGGCGGGACCTGACCGACTCGGTGAACGTGATGGCCGGCAACCTCACCGCTCAGGTCCGCGACATCGCCCAGGTGGCCACCGCGGTGGCCCGCGGCGATCTCAGCCGCAAGATCACCGTCGAGGTCTCCGGTGAGCTGCTGGAACTCAAGGACACCCTCAACACCATGGTCGACCAGCTCTCCGCGTTCGCCGCCGAGGTGACCCGGGTGGCCCGCGAGGTCGGCAGCGAGGGCCGGCTCGGTGGCCAGGCGGAGGTGCCCGGAGTCGCCGGGACCTGGCGGGATCTCACCGACTCGGTCAACGTGATGGCCGGCAACCTGACCGACCAGGTGCGCAGCATCGCCCAGGTGGCCACCGCGGTGGCCCGCGGCGATCTCAGCCGCAAGATCACCGTCGATGCGCGGGGCGAGATCCTGGAGCTGAAGAACACCCTCAACACCATGGTCGACCAGCTCTCCGCGTTCGCCGCCGAGGTGACCCGGGTGGCCC